>Ga0265297_10000197_pt1 | contig 203753 bp, 202 predicted proteins | sample Munlanlwell13791_FD_192502 | JGI IMG/M metagenome (GOLD analysis project Ga0265297, IMG submission 192502) | Leachate microbial communities from a municipal landfill in Southern Ontario, Canada - Leachate well 137-91 | ecosystem: Engineered > Solid waste > Landfill > Unclassified | place... | reverse complement strand
AGTTGCCCGTTCTTTTTATTTTCACACTCTCTCCATTCCTCGTCCGACTAAGCGCAGCGGCTAGGTGCTGTTTTGCGCTTACCGGAAACCCGTACCATCCAAAAGGAGGACCGTCATGTTCAGAAAACTGTCTTACTGTCTCGCTGTTTTCGCTCTGACTGCCGTTGTTAGTTTGACGGCATATGCCCAGCAGTCCGACGAGACCGAGTCAACCACCTGGGGCCGTATCAAGGCCGGCTACCGAACCGAGGACCCGGCCAAGGCCGTTCCTCTGGGCATTACGGAGCAGACGATCAAGCGACTCCAGGAAGCCCAGACGGAAGAGGAGGCTTTGAGCATCATCGAATCGGCTCCGGCCGACGTTCGCGAGATGCTGATGTCAGAATCCGCCGCGGCAATTTCGACCCAGCCCGCCCCGCCGGCCTGGACCCATCCGGTGGCCGCTCAAGCCATCAGCAAGTTCAACCTCAACTCAAGCGACGTCCTGGCGGTCCAGCGCGTCGTTGCCCTGGAAAACGGCGTGCCGATCGACAGTGCTGACGTCGTTGTGACCGAGGAACGGTGGTACTACTCCAGTCTGACCACCGGCGAGCTGACTGATACGCCGTCGGGCGGGTTTCTCCGGACAACGGAGATGGACATCTACGGTTCGGGTGTGGAACAAACACCGCCCGATGCTTACTGGTGTTGGAATGACGAGTGGGTAGTTACTATGTATCTGCCCGTCTGTTTCTACGAAGACGATCGGTTCCATGGTCATTTTGATGGCATCATCGATGCTTGGGCCCCGACGCCCTGCTGTGACCCGCTGTACTGCAACGGAGGTCGGTGCGCGCTGTTTCAGTGTGGGTGCGCGTGGATTGGCCCAGGGTATAATGGCTGGTGGGACTACAATACGTGCGGAGATCGCTGGTCGAAGAAAGTTGGTAAGCAAGTGCAAAAACGTTGGTTGCATACTTGGCAACTCTGCTACCACCGTTCCGATCAGGACATCGCCCGCTCGGTTCGGGCCCGCATTCGTTACTGATCAACTGCTTCGCAGAGAGAGTATGCACCCCGGGTGCTTATAGTAGTTTCATCATGACTATGAGCACCTGGAGCTTTTTTCCCTTATAGTCTAATGCCCCGTCTGTTTGCCAGAAGGCAGCTATTCAAACTTATGCTATACTTATTACATAACAAAACACGCCAATATGGATATTACTAATAACCCCAAACTTATTAAGCCGATGATTATTGCAATGGTATTGGTAATACTTGTTGTTGCCATCCTTATTGCTGACATCCGTCAGGCAAAAGTTGGAATTAACGGCGAGGTAGTAAAATCAGCTCAATATACTCAATATAAAAAAGCGCTCACATGTACAGTAATCAACTCCACAAGCAAGCTAACCGCATGGCTTCCGCCCACAATGGTTTTTAGTGTTGAAAATCTTGATACTGAATTAATATCAATGAAATTTCCTGAATTAAATGGATTAGATATCCCAATGCATAAGATTTATGATTCAGCGGCATATGTCACTTTAGAGTACCTGGAGAAAACCGGTAATACCCAAGTGGTAAACATAGATAAAGATACGGGTATTTTTGTTCGTACTATCACCGGCATACTTTCGGGTCCTAATAATGTCAGATCAAACTACGCCATTGCCCAAAAAGGCCGGTGCGAATAGCATCGATTATTAGAATAGTGCAGTTAGATCTATGTTGTTCCACAAAAAGCCAGTCTCTTGGTTAACCGCAATCATCGCAATTATTGCTGCTTTAGAGCTCGCCGTTATTATTGTTATCATTAGCTACAAACCATCGGATGGATTTGATAGTAAAATGGTAAAACCGATTGATAATTTTGCATTTCGAAATGAGATAACGTGTATGATCGTGCATTCAACTCATCAAGCCGGTCAACCCGGAATGATAATGCCGTGGTACGAAAACCATACATTTACTCTTACCGGGCTGGATACCGACACACCGTCTATGATTGTTAACGGCAAAAAATGGACCGACCTGCAAAAAACTAGCGTGGCTGAAGGACATATTTTGCTTCAAAAACCATCGGGCTGGGAATCGGATACTATCAGTTTAATGACTAACAACGGATCATTCGTCAGAACGATAACGGGAATAGAGGCCGGTGATTGGAGATTTCATTATGCAATTGCCCAAAAAGGCCGGTGTAAATAAAAAATCATGCGCATATTTTCCAAAGTATCACAATTAACCCTGATCATAGGATTCGGAATTATCGCCTTATTGGCGGTTGGTTATATCGTCTATCAGGATCAATTCGGACGGTTTGATATCCAGCACGTTCGATCCGATCCAAACTTCACGTACTCTGACGCGCTATCATGCCATGTTGTGTATTCCACGTTTCATGATGTTGGTGAACATTTCTTAAAGTATTACGCCAACACGAATTTGCAACTTATCGGCCTCACAACTGATTCACCAAAAATGATTGTTGATGGTTTTGAGCAACCACTTCGTAAAATAGAAGAAGGAACTTATACCAGCACCTTTTATACTGAGCCAGTGTCAAAAGACGTTGATGATCCATCTGTTGAAATGATTCAGGTTCAGAAAATTGATGGTACGTTTGTTCGATCATTTGTCGGATTGGGACAATATTTTGGTCCGCGGGAAGTATTCTATCCTGATGGTTTTCAACTCGTCATTGCCCAAAAAGGCCGGTGCGAATAGCATCGGTCTTTTATCCGCCCGTTGTTTGTATCAGGCTAAGGCTTGAATTTTCCGTTCCACCGCGTCGATAATCCAGTCAGGCGTTGAGGCGCCGGCGGTCAGGCCGACGGTTTTCGCATTTGTCAGCCATTCGGGCTGGAGCTCGTCGGCGGTTTCGATATGATAGCTGGGCTTGTAGTTTTTGCAGATTTCGTGGAGCCGGCGGGTATTGCCGCTGGCTTTGCCGCCGATGACGATGATGGTATCCGCCTGGTCGGCTAATTTGCGGGCGGCGGCCTGGTGCTCCTGGGTGGCCTGGCAGATGGTTTCCAGCTCGCGGATTTCAGCGGCGTGGGATTTTAATTCGGCCGCGATGGTCCGGGCGGTTTCGATATTGGAAGTAGTTTGGCAGATGACGCCGATCTTGGCGTAGCGCCCGAGGGCTTTCGCCTCCGCCAGCGTCTCGACGACGAGCGGCTGTTTCAGGTTGCCGACGATCCCCTGGATTTCCGGGTGGTTTTTTTCACCGATGATAATCACCTGATAGCCGGTCTGCTCCAGGTGCTTGGCCAGGGTCTGGGCCTTTTTGACGAACGGGCAGGTGGCGTCAATCACTTCAAAGCCCAGCTCGATCGCCCGGCGGATGATGAAATCCGGCACGCCGTGCGCGCGAATCAGCAAGGTTTTTTCCTTGGCCTGGTCGAGGGTCGCGACCGGAATTTTGCCCTGGTCGGTGAGCCGTTGAACCTCCTGCGGATTATGGATGAGCGAGCCGAGCGTATTCAATCGGCCCGGGTGTTTTTCCGTCAGGTCAATGGCGCGCCGCACGCCGAAACAAAAGCCCATCACTTTAGCTCGTACGATAGTTTTTGCCATATTTGAGAAGATTAATTTGTATAGTTATTGTTTGATTATATCATTTAAATACTAATATCTAAATCCGAAATTCAAAACAATTTCAAATTTTCCAAATTCAAATGTCCCAAATAAATAGATACGGACTCCGTTTTGGATTTGGAACATTTGAACATTAGGATTTGTTTAGGATTTAGAAATTAGGATTTCGAATTTTATAATATAGAGCATACCAGAAATTTGCTTTTTCGTGAATATTCAGATATAAAGAAGGCATGACACATACATCTTTCATACAGAAAAGGCTAATCAAAGAGGTGCGGATCGGCGACCTGGCGATCGGCGGTCATAACCCGATTGCCGTCCAATCGATGTGCACGACCGATACCCACGACGTGGCAGCGACCGTTGCCCAGATCAAGCAATTGGCCGAGGCGGGCTGTGAAATCGTCCGGCTGGCGGTGCTGGACCTGCCGGCGGCGCGCGCGCTCGGACCGATAAAAAAAGCTATTAGCATACCGCTCGTCGCCGACATCCACTTCGACTACCGATTGGCGCTTGAGGCGATTCGCCAGGGCGTTGACAAGGTCAGGATCAACCCTGGCAATATTGGCGCGCGCGAACGCGTGGAGGCGGTGGTCGCGGCGGCGAAAAAACGGGGTATCTCGATTCGCATCGGCGTCAACAGCGGCTCCATCCCAAATGACCTGATCGAAAAATACCATGGTCCGACGCCGGCCGGCATGGTTGAGGCAGCCAGCCGCGAAATTAAAATTCTCGAAGATTTGGATTTTACGGATATCGTTATTTCGCTGAAAGCCACCGATGTACTGACGATGATCCAAGCCTATCGCCTGATGGCTGAAAAATCTCAGTACCCATTGCATCTCGGCGTAACCGAAGCCGGCCTGCCGTGGAGCGGGACGATCAAATCCACCGCCGGCTTGGCGGTGTTGCTGGCGGACGGGATCGGCGATACGATCCGCGTTTCCCTGACGAGTGATCCGGTCGAAGAGGTGCGCGTCGGCTGGGAAATCCTGAAATCGCTCAAATTGCGCCAGCGCGGCCGAACCCTGATCAGCTGTCCGACCTGCGGCCGGACGCGGATTGATCTGATCGGCCTGGCGAAGAAGGTCGAAGCGGCCACCGCCCATTTGACCAAGCCGATTACGATCGCCGTCATGGGCTGCGCGGTCAACGGCCCGGGCGAGGCGCGCGAAGCCGATATCGGCGTGGCCGGTACGATCGGCGCCGGGCTGATATTTAAAAAAGGCAAGGTAATTGCCACGGTGCCGGAGGGGGACATCCTGCCGCGGCTGCTGAAGGAAATCGAAACATTATGAAAAAACCACGCGTGGTCGTCGCCATGTCAGGCGGCGTCGATTCGTCGGTCGCGGCGGCGCTATTGAAGAAAGCCGGGTACGACGTCACGGGCATGTTTTTGCGCACCTGGTTTGACCGTTCCATTGACCCAAAAGCTGAAAACCGCTGTTGTTCGGTGGAGTCGAACCTGCTTGCCCGGCAATCGGCGGCCGTGCTCGGGATTCCGTTCACGATCGTCAACGCGCTCGTGCCGTTTCGGGAATACGTCGTTGACTATTTTCTGGCCGAGCTGCAAGCCGGCCGGACGCCAAACCCGTGCATCCCCTGCAACCGCGTGGTCCGGTTTCAATATCTCCTGGCTGAGGCAAAAAAGCTTGGTGCCGACTATCTCGCAACTGGACACTACTTACGTTTGCAACCGGCTGGCCGGACGATCCATGTCTGGCGCGGCCGCGATCGTCAAAAAGACCAGAGTTATTTTCAATACACGTTAACGCAGGCAAAACTCCGGCGACTTCTTTTTCCGCTCGGTTCCTATACAAAATCCCAGGTGCGGAAACTCGCTGCCAAATACGGCCTGCCGAGCGCCAGCCGGGAAGAAAGCCAGGATCTCTGTTTTATACCAAAAGGCAAGTACGAACGCTTTCTTTTGAAATACCTGGTATTTCAACCGGGTGAGATCGTTACGACCGATCAGCGCGTAGTCGGACGGCATAAAGGACTGCCGTTGTACACGATCGGGCAGCGGAGCGGCTTGGAAATTGGCGGCCACGGCCCCTATTACGTGGTCAGCAAGGATGTGAAAAAGAACCGCCTGATTGTGGCCCGGGCCGATGAAGAATCACGCTACCAGAAAGATTTTTACCTCACAAAAACCAATTTCATCAGCGGCCAGCCGCCGCGCCTGCCGTATGGTTGCCACGTTCAAACCCGGTATCGGCAAAAAGCCCAAGCGGCCGTCTTCGCGCGACGCGGCAGTCAGTACCACGTGGTCCTGAAAAAATCGACGGTTGGTTTGACCCCGGGCCAGTCGGCAGTCCTGTATCACGGAGACGAATTGATCGGCGGGGGAATCATCCGCGGTTGATTTTCGGACGCAGACGACGTATACTTGACCCATGACCGCTGACGAATTACGCCAAAAATATATCGAATTTTTTCGGGAAAAAGAGCACGCCGCGATTCCATCCGCCTCGCTCGTACCCGAAAACGACCCGACCGTTCTATTTACCACGGCCGGGATGCATCCATTGGTGCCGTTTTTGCTCGGCCAGGAACACCCGGCCGGCCGGCGCTTGGTTGATGTCCAGCGCTGCATCCGCACCAACGACATTGATCTCGTCGGTGATGATACTCACCTGACCTTTTTTGAGATGCTGGGCAATTGGTCGTTGGGCGACTACTTCAAAACCCAGGCGATTGAATGGAGCTGGGAATTTTTGACGAGCCCGCGCTGGCTCGGCCTGGATCCAGCGCGTATCTCCGTTTCTGTTTTTGCGGGCGACGGCGACGCGCCGCGCGACGAAGAATCAGCGGAGATGTGGCTGACGGTTGGGGTGCCAAAAGAGCGCATTTATTTTCTGGGTAAAAACGACAATTGGTGGGGCCCGGCCGGCCAAACCGGACCGTGCGGGCCAGATACCGAAATGTTTTATGATACCGGCAAGCCGTGCACGGCCGGGCGCGGAGACGATTGCAGCCCGACCTGCAGCTGCGGTCGTTTTGTGGAAATTTGGAATGACGTCTTCATGGAATACAACAAAACAGCGGACGGCGCCTACGTTTCGTTGGACCAGCGCAACGTTGATACCGGCATGGGGTTGGAGCGGACGCTTCAGGTGATCACTGGTCGAGCGAGCGTCTTCGAAACGGAAGTGTTCATTCCGCTGATCGCCCTGATTCGAGAGCGTGCCAAGCAATACCATGAACGGTCAGCGCGGATTATCGCCGATCATATCAAGGCCTCGGTATTTATCATTGCCGACGGCGTGCGGCCCTCAAACGTTGATCAAGGATACGTACTGCGGCGTTTGATCAGGCGTGCCTTCAGGCAAAGCCGGATCATCGAGCTCGACCAGCAGGCATTTACCGATTTGGTACTGACCGTATTAGACATGTATGCGGTGACATATCCGCATCTCACGGCGCAGCGTGAAGATATTATCCAAACGATTACGGCCGAACTCGTAAAATTCGGCAGTACCTTGGCGCAGGGTTTAAAAATATTCCAAAAAGAATTGTTGCTCCACGGCCAGACCATGTTTTCCGGCAAGGTCGCGTTCGATCTCTATCAAACCTACGGCTTTCCGAAGGAGATGGTGGCTGAGGAATTGCAACCCTATAACATTGCCATCAACGAGGAGGAGTGGCAGAAAGCGGAAGCGATCCATCGCGAGCTTTCTCGAAAAGGAGCGGAAAAAAAGTTCACCGGCGGTCTGGCTGACCATGGCGAGCGCGAAGTGCGCATGCACACGGCCACACATTTATTGCATCAGGCGCTGCGAGACGTTTTAGGCGATCACGTGTTCCAGAAAGGAAGCAATATCACGGCTGAGCGTCTCCGCTTTGACTTTTCGCATTCTCGAAAAGTAACCCCCGATGAATTGCGCCAGGTTGAAAAAATTGTTAACGAAAAAATCGAAGCCGGTTTACCAGTCGTCCGAACGGTTGTCTCGATCGACGAGGCGAGAGACATGGGCGCGATCGGGTTGTTTGGTGAGAAATATGGCGACACTGTCTCGGTCTATTCAATTGGCGACTATTCAAAAGAATTTTGCGGCGGTCCGCATGTCGCAAATACCCGCCAGATCGGACATTTCAAAATATTGAAAGAGGAGGCCAGTTCGGCCGGAGTACGTCGGATTAAAGCGGTGGTTCAATAAAAAGAAAATGGGACCTCCACAAGGAAGGTCCCGGGCGAGCAGACGGGTGGGTTAGAACCACCGACAGTGCGGACGTTGCCGTCCGTCAGCTCTGAAGCTCGTCGCTTCGATACCTCTGCTCACTGCAGCTCGTCGCTCTTACGGAGCAATCAGGGATTGCGATGGACAACCTACCGCGTTAAACGCCTTGGCCGGAAAGCCTGAGATATCCACCGTAATCTATTATCATGGTACCCCTGCCAATATCGGTAGTCAAGCTTTTTACACATAAGAAAAAGGCTCTCCGCGAACGAAGAGCCGAATGTGCGCCAGGCGGGGGTCGAACCCGCAACCCCCTGATTACTAGGCAGGTGCTCTACCATTGAGCTACTGGCGCGATTGTGCAATAAATGTGCCGCAGGATGGATTTGAACCACCGACCTTTGGGTTATGAGCCCAACGAGCTACCGAGCTGCTCCACTGCGGCGACTGAGCTGGCGAGAGGACTTGAACCCCCGACCCCCTGCTTTGAAGGCAGGTGCTCTCCCAACTGAGCTACGCCAGCAACGATATGGTAGCGCAAAACGGATTTGAACCGTTGTTTCCGGATAGAAAGTCCAGCGTCCTTGGCCAGCTAGACGATTGCGCCGTTAATGTACTCCGTGGGGATTGGAACAACGTGTTTATACCAGACGGCGCGGTATCCGTCAATTGATTTATCCACATTAATGACTTCAAAACAAAAAATCAGCGAAGCCTTAAAAGAAGACTGGTATATCCAGGGTTTTAATGCGGTGCCGGCGTTTATCACTCCCAGCGCCTGGAGTGGCTTTGCCCTGATGGCGCAGGAAGGTTTCGGCTATACGAAATTTTTTTTCATTTTCAGAACGAATACTGCGAAATGCATTACTGGCAGAAGGATCTGGCGCGCCTTTGGCAGATAGTCGAGCGGAAGCTGGCTCGGCAGCCGCGCTATCTCGAGCAGATGAAGCGACGGCACGAGCAGCGATTTCGGGAGTTTCGCGCCACGTTCAGCGTGATCGATAAGACGGTATTAGGTAACATATCCGAGGCCGATCTTTTTGCCCTATGGCGGCGGTGCGTGAAGGCTCAAATCGAGTCAGTGGGCGCAAGCCATGTTATTGAGGCGATCAATATGGCGCTCGAAGACAAAATCGCCAAAATACTCCGCCGGGCAATCTCTGACCAGAAGGAATATCGTCGGTGCTTCAGTTTGCTGACCGCGCCGAGTCAGCTCTCGTTCGTGAGCCGGGAGGAAAAAGACTTGTTTGCTCTCCGCGCCAGACCGGCGGCGGAGCGAACGACGGCACTGGCGGAACACGTACGGAAATATTATTGGATCCGGAATAGTTATGTCCAAGCTGTGGCTGCGTCGGACCGATATTTTTCACGCCGGCTGGCAACACTTAAAAAACCAGCCGACAACGCCTCGGCCCGGGCGCAGAAAGCGCGTTGTCTGAAAACACTCGATCTCAGTACGGAGGCCCATCGGGTGATTGAATTGATCGACCTGTGCACGATCTGGCAGGACGAACGCAAGGAAAAAGTGCTGCGTACCATTACCTATCTTGATCGGGTAATCAACGAGGTCAGCCGCCGTGTCGGTGTTGCCCGGAAACAGCTGCATTATCTGAGCGCGCTCGAAATGCTCGCGCTCACGTCGCCTGGCCAGGTCACCAAACTGGCGGATGAGTTGCGGAAACGCAGCCGGGGCTTTTTTCTCTTGGGCGGTCCGGAGTCGGAATCCGTCGTCAGCGGCCGCGAACACGACCGTTTGCTCCGGCACAAGGCCGGCGCCACGGGAAAAGTATCGCTCAGAGACAATGAATTGCACGCCACCACTGCCAACGGCGGCACTGCCATCGGCCGGGTCGTTATCTGCAAGGGGCTACGGTCGCTGGCCAACGTGAAAAAAGGGGACATTATCGTGGCTTCGATGACCCGGCCGGAATTCGCGCCCGCCCTGAAAAAAGCCGGGGCGATTGTCACGGATGAAGGCGGGATCACGTGCCACGCGGCAATTGTTGCCCGCGAGCTCAATATCCCGTGTGTTATCGGCGCGAAAATCGCCACAGAAATACTGCGCGACGGCATGATTGTTGAAGTGAAGGCAAACCACGGCGTTGTGAAAATTCTCAATCGTTCGTAATCTTCGCGCAAAAATGATATACTGACGGTATTATTACTCGCATAATACCAATGAGCACACAAGAGCTCCATGATTACATCCACAACGAGTTGAAAAGCGGTAAAAGCCGGCCCGAGATCGTCAAGGCGCTGCTGGCAAAGGGCTGGCAGCAGGCTGACGTCGATCTCGCCTTTGTTTCCCTCACGCGCGGGGTGCCGCTGCCGTCGCAAGCTGCGCTGAACGGCCTAAAACCATTCGGCGAATTATTTTGGGAGTCGTGGGCGATTTTAAAACACCGCCTGTGGAGTTTTCTCGCCATCGCGGTCATTCCCTCGGCGATTATTTTTGCCGGCTCGATGATTATAGCTGTTGTTACTTCTACAACGGCCATTGTTACCAATCCGGCCTCGATGGTTACGCGATCGGATGAGCTTTTCACCGCTTTTAGCATCGCCTGGGTGGTCGTATTTATCGTTTCCATGGTCATAACGATCATTTGCAATCTGGCGCTATACTATTTGGCGGCGCACTGGGCCGAACCGGTCGGTTTTCGCGAAGCCTACGCCTACGCCTGGAAATCGTTTGGCCGGGGTTTGTGGGTTCAAGTGCTCGTGGGCGCAGCGATCTATGGCGGCCTGGCTCTCTTTTTCGTGCCAGGCATCATTGCCTCGGTCGCTCTGGCGTTCGCAATGGCTGTGTTTGTAGCCGAAGGAACCGGCGGATTTGAGGCCTTGCTCCGGAGTCACGCCTATGTATCAAAGCGCTGGTGGGCGATCTGGTGGCGGATGTTTTTGCTCGGGCTGGTCGCCGGCGGCATTGCGCTTGTCCTCTGGCTGCCGGCAATTTTCACGCTCGGACTGGTTTGGTCGGTTTTCTTCTTGCTTTGGCAGATATTCGCGATCATTTTCACATTTCAACTGTACCAAAACGCGAAAGCCACGGCGTCCCAGCCAGCGAGTCCAAATAAAAAAACGCAGTATCTTGCGTATGTCATTATTGGAGCGATCGTGATTGTCGGCGCCCTCGTGGCAATTGCAATCGGTCTTGCGGTCGGGCTAAATGCCGAGCCGATAAATATCAATCTCAATATTAATTCAACAACATGAACAGCGTACCTATGCCACCAACGCCAATGGGAAGCGGCCGAGTCCGGCCGACCGGCGTTTCGATTATTTCCGTCTTGTATTACATTGGCGCCGCGTTAGTGGTTATTATCGGACTGCTCGGAACGGCCGCGTTAAAATCGTTTGTCGGTGGCGGTTCAATCATCAACATTGGGACCACCATTTTTTGGGCAATCCTTCTGGTTATTGTGGCGATCCAGATACTCATCGGCTGGGGACTCTGGACCGGCAAAAATTGGGCCCGAATTACGGCGATCGTCTTTGCCGCACTGGCCATATTGAGCGGCCTGTCGACAATAGCGAAAGGCGGTTTTGTCACCATCGTGATCCAGGGTCTGTACGTCTGGTACTTAGGGTTCAATGCCTCGGCGAAAGCGTATTTCAAATAAATCTTTAACGATGTCGACGAAGCGCCGTCGCTACCCAGCGCCGTCAGTGGATAAAGCCATGTTGACTCATGTTTTTATCGGCGCATACTGAAAGTAGTAAGAAATCAGACAAGGGGAAATAACAGGCTTTCGGGCTTTCCTTATAAAACACATAGTTGAACGATGAGACGGGCATTGTTGCTCGTTTTTTTCGTTCTTTGGACAATCGGAACGCTGGTCGAAAGGAGACAAGAATGAACACGCGCAGAGAGTTCCTTTGGTTTTTGTCAGCCGCAGCCGCGGGAATAACCGTTGGCTGCAGTCGAGAATCAGTATTGAGACCGCTCATGACTGGTGATCTGCCGGGCGGCGTTCCGTTAAACAACCCGGCTCAATGGCCCTTGTTCATTTGCGATTTCAAGTTTCCTTTTCTAGGGCCACATGACGACTTCTATCACGGTCAGATTTGGAGAGTTTCCTGTGGCTATGGATGTGGCCTTCATCACCACACCACCTATCCAAACGCGGCCACGCACTCCATCGATCTGATGCGTGACGACGGCACGCCATCCGAAGACAGCTGGGTGTTGGCAACTGCCCGTGGCGTTGTTATTTATTCCGGAGGGATGAATGGATATGGCTGGTGCGTGGTTATGGACCATGATCATGGCCACACTGGCGGCGGTTATAAGTCGATCGTCGCCCACTTGAAGTCAAATCCGACCCAGTACGTCAGGGTCGGTGAAGATCTGGCGCAAGGTACCGTTCTGGGAAAATGCGGTAGCTCCGGCGGTCACTGGCCGGCCCACATCCATTTCTCCATCTGGCAGAACAATCAGAGTACCCCCATCGATGGGATTTCTGGCGACGCTCATATTGTTGAAGGAGGCCGTTACTGTTCCGGCAACTCGCTCGTTGTACCGCCGCACGGTTTTTGAGGACGTGGGTGGGTGAATGCAATTTTCACTCTCCCAATTTTTCAACTGTCATGGTAAAATTAACATATCTTATGATTAATTTAACAATATGAAAAGGATACTATTAGCAGCACTGCTGTTTCCAGTTATAGTTTTCGGTTGCACTTTACAAAAAAATGAAAATCAAAACAGCAATCAAGCTACAACCAACAAGACATCATTGAATAGCGAAAAAGCCAGTTATACTGAGGGCGAGTATTTTACTTTTAAATACCCAGTTGGCTGGAAGATATTTCCAAGCGAAACGGGTGATTTTGTTCAACTTGATAGTTCTGAAAAAACGAGTATCGAGAATAATGCCGCAGCGTCAGCGTGTGAAGTAATACTAACGGTCCAACCAAATGACGAAAAACTCACAGTTAATGATTGGATTATCAAACATACGAATATTCAAAACGAACTAAGTAGACAGGACGTTACTGTTTCTGGAAAACCAGCCGTCAAACAACTCATCCAAAATAAAGGGAACGAGTATAAAGATTTTATTGTAAACACTGTCTTTACTAAGAATAATGAGGTCTATTATTTTTACGCATTAATAAAGACCGAAGATCAAAGCAGTCAAATATTTACGGCATGCGAAAACAAATACAATGACATTATTAATAGTGTGCAATTACGAGAACTATCGCGGTGAATTTGGCTGAAATGTATAATTACGTAAGAAAAAGAAAAATATTCCTTAAAAATGTGTAGTTGAACGATGAGACGGGCATTGTTGCTCGTTTTTTCGTTCTTTGGACAATCGGAACACTGATCGAAAGGAGACAAGAATGAACACGCGTCAGCCCTACCTCTGGTTGCTGTTGGTGCTTCTCTGCGGTTCAATAATCGGCTGCGGAGAAAACAGCACGCCGCCGCTAATCAGCGACGAGTCATGCGTGCCAAGCTCGGATGGCCTGCCGCCGATGCCGAATCAGCCGGTTCGTGGAGTAACGCAGAGCTATCCGAACTTCTCGTTTTATCTCAACGTGCCCTGGCTGCCCCAGGTGCCACCTGGGTCGTGGTCCGGAACGAAAAACTGCGGTCAGGCTTGCGGTGTGATGCTCGGCGGTTACTTCAACCACGGTGCGGTCGCGTCCTGGGTCATCACGGCCGAAAACATGTTTCTGGCCGACCGCTTCGACGATCCCCGGTATAATAACGCCAACGGCTGGTACACGAATTTCGACGGGCGCAACACCTTGGGTACGCTTCTCACCGAATTCCATGGTCTGCACTATACCGTCTATCATGGCCGCGCGCCGGATGACGTCGTAAACGAAATGCTCCATGGTCGGCCAGTCATCTGCGGCGTGATGATCAAGAACGGACGGCTAGTGGGTTCGGGCGGAACGCCGCATTGGGTGCTCGCCGTCGGCTGGGATGGACGCATTTATCTCCACGATCCAGGGACGACGCGTGGGCGGTTCATTGCGTACACCAAGGAGGACTTCGATGCCTCATGGTTTACCTCGAAACGCACCTATGTTCCGGTTCGCCGGTAATGCTGGTAGGAGGGTCAGATTATTGGCCTTCCTCCTTTTCACCATTTAAGTTATGATATTAATAAGAATTAAATGAAAACTATGAAAAAACCATCGACGATCATCTCATTTATTGTCATCATCGTTCTATCGGTTGTTCTCGGTGCTTGGCTTTTTTCCGTTGGCAAGGCAAAGACAGACCAGTCGGACCACGTCAGTGTTAACCAGGCAAAGACGAATACCGTCTGGCGGACGGACGGACAGACGGCTGGCGGGACGCGCTATGTTAGCGAGCAGTATGACTTTTCCCTGACTCTCCCAGCCTCTTTTTCGAATTCTGTAGAACCGGCCTTTGGTCAAGAAAAATTAGGTATACGCTTTTCTCGACCGAACGCGAATACAAACGAGCAGCCAAATCGCGATACGCCCGATGGCTTTAATACTTCGGCCGATGATCGAATCTACCTCAGAGTATTTACAAATCCCGATCATCTTGCCGCCACTCAAGGAGATATGGTTAGAGCTTGGATCAACGAACATATGCCGAGCGAACTAAGTATTAAACTTTTTGAAAACCGCATGTTTGGCGGCAATGCTGTAATATTCACGCATCAGGAAAATGGTATTGCCGGAGCAATCGGTCAGTATATCTATTTCTTTAGCACAGAAATTATTCTCGTTATTGACTCCGGTGACGTCCCTCAAGCAGAGTTGCAAGCGATCGCGGCGACGGTATCTATCGGGCAGGAATAAACTCTTCAATGAAGTGGAAGCGAGTGTTCTCGTTCTTGTGATTGTTTTTATTAAGGTGAATAACTGGACTTGACGGAAACATATAAGGGTGTATTATAAGGTCAGAAAGAGACGGGCTTTCTTTCTTGCCTTCCGAAGGCAGGCAGAAAAACCGGCTCTTTTTGTTTTGTCAACCGAAAAAAGGGAAACAGCGGCGTATATATATCAGGTTGATTTATTCAAAGATTAGTGCAATTATTAAGGTAGAAAAGAAATAACTACTTACGTTAAATAATAACGGTAATAATCAAGTTATTGCTGAGTTGTAGTTGTTAATGTTACGCGAAATAGTTTAATCGCAGCTTACATGGAAACGATAAACCAGAAAATAAGAAAAATAGTGCAGAAGGAACTGTTGTGTTCGGCGCATGATCTGAGCCACGTTTATAGAGTTTATAAAAATTGCATATATTTATCCAGATTTGAAAAGCGCGTTGATATCGAGGTACTGAAGGTGGCAGCATTATTGCATGACATTGCCCGGGTCAAGGAAGACCAGGATAATACGGGCCGAACCGATCATGCCGTTCTAGGCGCAAAAATGGCCAAAGAAATCCTGGCCAGAAACAAATACAAAAAAATCAATGAAGTGCTTCATTGCATCAAGAGCCACCGGTGCCGGGGAATGTATAAGCCCAAGTCATTAGAGGCGAAAATATTATTCGACGCTGACAAATTGGATACGTTAGGCGCCATTGGCATCGCCCGGTCATATATGATTGCCGGCCGGTACGGGCAAATAATCCATTCTGAAGCCAATTTAAAGAAATACATAAAAGATAATTTTGTAGATGGCACGGTAAACGGCCGAATTATTAACGTGGCCAAGCATACTCCAAATTTAGAGTATGATTCAAAATTAAAAAACTTGCCGAGGATGCTCTATACCAGGAAAGCGCGCGAGCTGGCTAAACAAAGAGTCGCCTACATGAATGAATTTTTCAGCCGATTGAACAGGGAAATAAGCTATTTTTAATCTGATGCGATGAGTAGCCAGACAGTTGATATCCACGGCAAAAAAAGGAATAAACATGAAAAAGCAAGGCACTATGTCCGACCATAACACGCCCCAGTGGCTGCGCGAGGTGCTGCGGCGAGGCTTTAAGCCGAAAAAAATATATCATTTGCCCAATGACGCGCTCTACGGCTTTGTCGCGGCAAATTCTGGAACGGTCTCGGTTTTTGATAAAAAACTCTACGCGCTCGAGGGTCTGCCGGGCGCCGGAAAGACAAGCCTGGCTATTTTATTAACGCGCGGCAACAAACGCATGGGTCGGGTTCCGCAAATATTACCGACTGAGCCGGCCAATGACCAGGCGATGGGCCAGGCTTATTATTTTCGGAGCGAAGAGCTGAAGACTCGGGCAATCATGCGCTCGCCGAAGAAAGAATTTGTGCTCGACCGTTATTATCCCAGCACGCTGGCATTCTATTGGGCTTATGATCGGGTGAAGTCGGCGACGATGTATCAGACGGCGCTGCGCTGGTACCGCCGAGCGCTGGTAAAAAAATTGATAATCAAACCGTGGCGGGTGTTCTATATCGACCTTTCTGTAAACGTTTCTAGCCGACGGAAAGAACGCGTGCCGGCGCGGACCAGCCCGAACATGTGGCTGAATGTAAATTTCTTGCGCCGCTTCCGCCAATATTACGTAGAGGTATTTCCAAAACTCGAGCCGCAAACCGAAATAATAACGCTGCCCGGCACCGAGAAAATGGAAGCGCTTGAAGCCATGATCCGAAACAAGCTATGAATAAAAAAATTTACCGCGTAGGCTTTTATGTGGATGGGTCGTTTTTACCGATCCGGAACGGCGTTTTCTACTCTATTTACAACCTCATGAAATATCTCGCCGCTACCGGTCGCGTGCGTCCTTATTTGATTATAAATTACCGCGGCTGGGATGACCCTAAATTGTACTCAAAACAGCCGTTTACCACGATTTTTGTGCCGGCGACAGCGCGTCCCGACAAAGCCCGGGCTTTGGCCTATGCGTGCTCGGCATTCGATATTGATTGCCTTCACATGTGCAACGCCGAGGAAATAAATGCCCTCGGGCCAGTCTTAAAAAAATACGGTTTGAAAATTATTTATGAAGCCATCAATGTTGACCATACTCTCTATGGCGGCCTCGACCGGAACAGCCAAATGGTCCGGTTTATGAAAAAACAGCAAGCGCGCGCCATAACCGTGGCCAACCACACGCTCTGCCGGTCGAATCGAGACAGGCGCCAGCTGGCTGGCCTGAATAGCTCGCGGCACGCTATCACCGTCTATCGCGGGGCAATTGACGCGAACGCGATCCAGTTCAAGATACGGAAGCGGAAGAGATTTCGGATCGCTTTTTTGGGCCATGGTTATTATCCGCCGAATGAAAACGCGATCCGGCGTCTGGCCACGATCGTTCTGCCTAAGCTGAAAAAGCTTGATCGCCGATATTGCATCAATATCATGGGCCCGGTGTCCGAGGCGTTGAGAAATAAATACAGCGGCCCGGGAACGGTATTTTTCGGAGGCACGAAGAACCTCAGCCGTGAGTTACTCGCCTCTGACATTGCCGTGGCGCCGATTCTGGAAGCGTCCGGGACAAGTTTAAAAGTGCTTGACTATCTGGCGTCCGGACTACCACTGGTGGCCACGAGCGTGAGCGTACGAGGACTGCATCCGTCGGTACGCGATGCCTGTATAATTGAGGATGATATCACGGCGTACGCTGACCGAATACATGGCATTATGCAAAATTACGGGAGCTATAGTACAATGACGGTGCGCGGCCGGAAGTTTGTTGAACGGTATTACCATTGGCCGCGCTGTCTCGAGCCGTTTTTACAAATATATAAAAAATTATGCAAAAAAATTTAAGGGCCGGTTTGTTGCAAAAGTATCACGCCATCTTCCGGAATACGTACGAGGCGGGCGGCGGGTACGAATTTCGATACGATCACGGAGTGCGCGTTATGCGATACTGCGAGAAATTCCTGACTCTGCCATTTTTCAAAAAAATGAACATCGACAAGGATGTTTTGCTTGTAGCCGCCTTATTTTCAGATGTTGGCAAAATAAAGTCGTTGAATGCGAAAGGCGAGCTGCGCTATGACTCTGACGCTGACCGGCGGCACGCAGAAATCGGGTCACGGCTGGTGGTAAAATATATCGGCCGGTCAGGACTGGGCCGGGACAAGATAAAGAAAGTCCAGTCCATAATAGACCAGCAACACGGGAAAAAGGCGCTCAGCGTGGAGGCGAAAATGGTCAAGGATGCGGATCGTTTGGATAATTACGGTTGTCTGCAGATTTGGCGTCACATCACCTATGCCCATTACGATAAAAAAGGGCTTGACCGGCTGTACGAGTATTGGGTGACCGAAGGAGCCCGGGTTAGCGCGAAAAATTACCTGCGCCAGTTCTATTTTCCAATAATAAAAGCCATCGCTAAGAAGCGATATGCCAGGCTTGACAATTTGCTCCGTCAGATTAGGATGGAGGCACAAGCCGGGGATATTACTTAGTTGACACGGTTGCTAGACGGTTGATCGGAGGGTTCCGGCGAGCCCCGGCCCGATGATCTTTGACAACGCGCTGTTTCAGACAGCGAGCAGGGGGTGTTTGTTATGGACGCTTATTTGAAGCTGGGTGGAATGCGCAAAGAGTATGAGCAGACGGAAACGACCTTCACGAAAAAGGGGATGTGGCCGGAACGGCACGCGGCGGAAATGCGCGGTCTTACCTTGGCCGGGAACGGAGGTATCTGTACGCCGCGGGTGCTGAAGTCTGGCATCGGGCGCTGGGGCGGCTGGACAGTGATGGAGCGCATCTATGCCCCGCGCGTTGACCAGGTGTTGTGGGGCAATCCGCAGCCGTCGGCGTTCCAGGCGATTGGATCTACGCTGGCCGACATCCATGGCCTTACGTGCGATGGCGAGCCGACCGCGGCGCTCATTAACCGCCGGTTTCAGGATCTGCAGACGGATGTCTTGCGGCGCAGCAATCTGCCCGAAGGGGCCCTGGCTGCAGCCGCCGCTACCATGTCGGCTGCCCGGCTTGCTTTGAATGGTCTGGCGCCGGTCTATATCCACGGCGATTACACAATCCAGAACTTGTTCAGTGCCGAGCCGATGATCACCTATGACTGGGAGCACTCCGGCGTATGCTGGCCGGTCTATGACATCGGCGCCTCGCTGTCCTTCATGATCCTGTTAGTCACGGACGGCGGCTGGAGTTACCGCCATTATTTCGACGGTCTCCAGTACTTTCTTGACGGCTACCGGGCGAAACGCCCGCTGTCCGAACACGAGCTGCGTCTCATCGATGCCTATCGTTTCTTGGGCCATCGGCAAGTTCCGCAGTACTACCTGTTTGTGCTGGAGTACCTGGCTCGCCACGGCTGTTCCGCGGCGGCTGACCTCATTGAAGGCCGGGCCGATACCCAGGAAAGCGGGGGTCAGCTGGTCGATCTCGGGATTAGTCTAGATGGGCCATGGTTCGCCAAACTGCGGCTTTCGTTCGCCAAAGGCGGCTACCGCGTCTCAGAACCTTTCTGGCGCTGGCATGAGAAGGAGATCGGTGTATGAAAACGCAACTCTTCATCGCCGCCGGCGGCCAGGGACGCCGACTCGGATGTGCCGGGCCGAAATCGCTGGTTGAAGTTGAGGGGCGGCCGATTATTGATCGGATAATCGAGGCTGGCCTGACGACCGGTTTCAATTCGATCGTAATGGGTGTCGACGACGGGAAGGAGGCGCTGATCGAGCATACCGCCGGACGCGTCAACGTCGCGGCCGGGTGTGTCGAACCGCTGACGACCTGTTTCTTCAACGCCGCCCGGCAATATCAGCCTGACATCATTGTCGGAGTGAACGGGGATACGCTCTGGCATCCAGCCAGCGCTGACCGCTTGCTTCAGGCGCTGGAACAGGAGTCCTCGGCGGATGGCGCCGTGCTCATCACCACGGTCTGCCGGCCGTTCATCACCTCTGACTGGATCTACTGGCGGTACCGGGTTGAAAACGGCTGGGTGTGTGAACTTGAAGAAGTGCCAGGGCACGAGATACCGACGCTCCTGGTGCTGTGGGCGTTCCGGACATCCAGCCTCGAGCGGTTGAGCGGTGGCTGGGTAGAGGATTTTCGTAACTGGCAGAACTATCAGTTTCAGGCCTATTCGCTCGGCTGGGACTACCTGGTTCGGCTGCTGCTAATGCGGAACTTCCGGATCCTGGGCCTGGTCGGCGACGACCTGTGCTGCAACATCAATACGCCCGGCGATCTCACGCTGAGCCGCACGTTCATCAATGAACCGGGCTATTACCGCTGGCTGACGCTGTGCCCAAAAGGCTCGCTCCAGCCGGACCGCATCGAGCGCTCGCTCATACTGCTGAAGCCGGAAGCGCGCCGCCGGGGACTTGAAGCCGAATTGCTCAAACTGCTTAATCGGTACGGGTTGAACATCGTCCGGACCTGGCCGCACCGGTTTACTCAGGCCGAAGCGCAGACGTGGTACCAGGCATCGCGCGCTGATGACTGGTACGAAGAAGCGGTCGCATTGCTGGCACGCGGCGAATCGCTCGCGGTGCTGGTCGCCGGCCGGGGCGGATACTATCGCGCGCTCTGCTGGAAGAAGGAAGCGCGCCGGCGGTACGCTATCTCTGCCACGAACAACCTGGTTCATTCGACCTACTCTCCCTGGAGTTTTGACTGCGAGCTGGAACGGGAGCTCGCCATCATCGGCCCACCCTAAATGTACATTGCTGGCAACCGAGCTACTTCTTGACCGGACCTCCCGTTCGGTCATTTTTATTTCAAACGAACAGGCAATTATCTAATTTATATCTAGCTGAGTGGATAAAACGATCTTGACCGGTTCTCTAGATGGTGTATCATGCAGGCAGAAAGAGACGGGCTTTCTTTCTTGCCTTCCGAAGGCAGGCAGAAAAACCGGCTCTTTTTGTGTTATCGATCTTTTACAACAAAAGACCCATCGGTCTCTGGCGGTTTTGCCACATTCCGAATGCCGGAACCTCTGGCTAATCAACCTGACTCCTATGGGCGGAGAGGAGGGTAGCTAAATGAATGCGTCGAGCCATGGCACGGAAACCCGTTCAATTGCGACGCTGTCGGAGCTGGATCAGGTCAGCGTGCGAGAAGCAACGCTGAGCGATCGGCAATATTCGCAGAACGGGCAAGCCTGCTGCGACAACTGCTGCGACGACTACATCTGCTCGAGCGACTGATCGAGTCAACGCGGTAGGGGGCCGGTTTCACCGCCGGCCCCACTCAATCCTTTCTCAGGAGGTGACCAATGACTGCGGTTCGCGCTTTTCAGATTCCGGTTGAAAGCGGGAACAAGATCGTGTACATTCCCCAGCTTCGCACGGTCCGGCTTGTTCCGCAGAGCATCCAAGTACCCGACCTGTTTGACGCAACAGTTGAGACGCATTCCACTGAACGCGCGCCGGACGGGAGGTTTCCCCGTTGTGATCTGGTGCTCAACAACTTCTGTAATTTGCGCTGCATTTACTGCCACGCGAATTCCGGTACGCAACAGCGACGGGAAATGCCATTTCCCATAGCCTGCCAGGCTATCGACCAGGTGGCCAAAGATGCGAAAGAGTTGGGGCTATCACACTTCGACGTTACGCTGACCGGCGGCGGGGAACCGCTGTTGTCTTTGAGGCTGGTGCGTAAAATCGTGGCCTACTGCAGGCAGAAGGAGTCCGAAACGGGGCTCCGGTGCAAACTCGCCATTGTCAGCAACGGCTGCTTTTCCTCCAAGCTTCGGCGCTTCATCGTTGACAACTTCACGAACATCTCGATCTCAATCGACGGACCTCCGATGATACAGAACAAACAGAGGCCGCTGGCCGACGGACGACCGTCGTTCAATATCGTGGCGGCCAACATCGACGCGCTAAGTGGTGTTGGTACCATCGGTATAGGCTTTCGGATGACTGTTTCGGCAGAGAGCGTCAACGATCTCGAAGACAATGTGCTGTTTTTGCACCGTCGCTGGCCGAATGTGGTCATCGGCATCGAGCCGCTGGAGTATACCGGAAGGTGCATCGACACCAATGCGCAACCGCCGGATCTTCGAGTGTTTGCTCAGCAGTATGTAGGCTTGCTGGCGATTGCGAAAGCAAATAACTTGCAGCTGCGTTCCTCATTGGCAACCTTCAAGTCGCACGTATGCCGGCTCAGCTTCTGCGGGGTCAACGGCAGAATCTTCGGCATCGATCCGGAGGGCAACGTAACGGCCTGTACGCGAGTCAGCGATTCCCGCGATCCGCTAGCGGCATGCTTCCATTATGGCAAAATAACGCCCCATGGCACGGGTCCCGAAATATCCGGGAAATCGTATCAACAATTGGCCGGCTATACAGCGGATTCGGTGCCCCAATGTCATGACTGTTATGCCATGAGCAATTGCAAAGGCGACTGTTGCCATGTGCGAGCGTCGGCGTACGGGGCTGGTTTCGCTAGGCGGGTTAGCCACCGTTGTGAGGGGATACGCTTTTTCACTCGGGCAATTCTCCGGATGGAGCTCGGTCTTCCACCGGAGCCAATCAAGTGACTGGATGTTGCTATACCCCTTTGATGCCGAGATCGAAGGGATTTTACTTTTTGCACCTTGTGGCGTAATCTAGAAAATAATGATCGATATTAAACTAGCCAAAAAATTATCGAAAATAGATGGGTTTATGGAGAAGTGCAGATCAACCGTCCTTGAGGCAGTTGACCTATTACGGTGGAACGAAGATGATTGTTCGTTGATTTTGGAAATAAAAATTGACGAGCATCTGCCCTTGGGGAACGGTCGAGTATCACATGACGGAGTAAAACATATTATTCGTTTACATCCCCACCCAGATCATAGCTTCCCCTGGAATACCGTGCGACACGAAGCCCTGCATTCACTGATAAAGACAAAAATGTCGGTCAGTCATTTTGTCCAGGAATGTGAAATTGGACTTCCCGATAACTATCGAGGGCAAACATTCCGTGACAATCTTGAGGAATACTTTGTCCGTTGTTTAAATGCTATTCATATCAGCGAGACAGAAGGTAAGTCGTGGTATCGAAAGCAGATAAACCACGACCGAAATTCCGGGTTTACTCGAATAATAGAATTCAGTGGATTAGTGGAACGATGGTACGGCCGTCATATTTCTCTTAAAGAAAATACATTCGCAATGTTTATTGATAAATTGAATAATAAAAAGTTATGAAGGGTTACTATCCAAAAATGGAACGGCGATTACGCATTACAATAAAAGCGTTGATCCTACGCGATAATAAAGTATTATTTGTACATACGCCCGGCGGTTCCTGGGAATTGCCCGGAGGAAAGATGGAATTTGGAGAAACGCCGCAGGCGGTCCTGTGCCGAGAATTAAAAGAGGAACTTGGAATTACCCGGGTAGAAATTGGCCGACCAATATCAGTGTTTAATATCATGACGAAATTCCATGATATTGCCAGGTATCATTTTTGCGTTGTGGTTTTTGAATGCCGGATATCGAAGAGCCGATTCTATCTGAGTGAGGAACATGACAAATGGCGTTGGGTGACTGCAGCTGGAGTAAGGATGCTTAAGATGGAGAGTGGATACAAGAGAACCGTAATAAAACATTTAAGATCATGATAAAACGCCTCACTAATATCAAAATATTATAGCTAATAAATCTGTACGTGATGCGAGGTTGCTGGTAGTCCAGGAGGAATGATTCATAAAAAAATTATTGGTAATTGTATATACGCGGAGCTGATTCAAATTTTTTACCGGGAGGACATATACAAACGTCTGAACCAGTTGAACTAGCGTTTCAACGCGAACTTAGCAAGGAATTAAACGCGACAATCAAGAAAAAGTTTTTATCGCTGTGCATGAGCCAATAGATGACGTTCGTATATTTGTACGAAGGCGCTTCCATATTTATACTATATATTGCTATTATCTAACGAATTATGCCCGTGTCGATTACACAAAACCCAATCAGTATGCCCAACAAATTATTGCAGAGGATTTGGCAAAACGCTGATCGTGCACATTCCTTCCTTGATTTTGGCGCCGGTCAAGGGCGTGACAGTTTGTTCATGGCGCAAAACGGCTGGCGCGTTGTGGCGGTGGAAAGGTCGCCAGACGAAATTGCTGAAATGAAAAAAACACCTGACTTTAACAAACTGCCGATCAAAATCATCCAGGGTCGGGCAGAGGATTTCGAGATAGAGCCTGATCGATACTCCATAATCCAGCTTTTCAATGTCCTCCAGTTTATAGAAAAACCAAAAGCGCTCGACTTAATCCAGCGAGTAAAAAACGCCCTCCATCCAGGCGGGTATATCATTGTATCTGGTTTCACGGTTGATGAGCCGTCCTATCAAAAACGACCGGACGCCTGTTATTTCCAAAAAGGGCAGCTACGCGATCTGTTTTCCGATTTTGATGTTGATTTTTATCGCGAAGCGGTGATTGACGATCCGGGACACCCAGGCAAGGAAGAACCCCATCAGCATCATGTGGTCAGAATGATCGCTCATAAGGTTGAGAAATAGTAAAAAACGATACAATGAAAAACCTATGTGTGGAAATAAGTCGGGTTCGCCAACTGCCGAAACTGCGACGCCAGATAAAAATGCAAACGAAAGAACTTGACCGTTTCTTCGGATACAAGCTTTCTGAACCGTTGGTCGTTCTTCTCACCTCGCGACGTCAGATCGACGCTCTTTGGGGAAGAAAAACTGAGGATTGGTCAGTCGGCTGGACGAGAGAACGGGTAATTTATATTCTGAGCCCGGAAAAATACGTCAGCGAGTCAAACCATAGGCGCCGATCTGAATTCTGGACCACCCTGCGCCACGAACACGCGCATCTGTACATCCGCAGTGTTGCGGGTTGGAATGTGCCGAAATGGCTGAACGAAGGCTTGGCTTGCTGGTTGGCTGGTCAGAAAAAACGCACGCCGCCATTGGCGCTGGCGCTCTCAGTAACAAGACCCATGGGTAACTTCTCTGTCATGGCATATCCGGTCGGGTATTTCTGGGTCAACGCGCTGATCCGGAAATACGGCGAGAAAAAAATGCTTACGTTGCTGCGAAAGCTTGGCCAGACAAATTCACCCGAAATATTTCCACGAATATTTCGAGCTGTGTACGGTATCCGGTGGACAAAAGTAGAGTTGGAAGCATTATATCAAGTTGCGGGGGCGGGTGGATAACAGGTAGTTGACATAATATACGTAGAGAGTATTCTAGTGTTAGAAAGAGACGGGCTTTCGGGCTCGTTTTTTGCTTTATTTCCAATTATCCATTGACATAGCTATAATTAATATGACGGGTGGAAAAGGGTACAAGATGAGAAAAAAGTTTTTAGCATTAGTCGCGTTCTTTGTTGCGGCTATGGCCGGCATTAGTGCGCCTAACGCCCAAGCCTACTACAATTCCGGCCATCACTGGGACTATGGCAATCCGACCCGGGTATCGGTCTACATGCACAGTAGTATCCTGCCCGCCTGGGTACCGGCCATATCCCACGCTATGTCATCGTGGAATCAGGCGGGCGCAAAGTATCGGTTTATTGCTGGCTCGCAAGGGCATGAAGTGCGTCTCCAGTATTTGTCTGACCCACATGCACTTGCCATAACGTATGTGCGAGAAGGATGGAACAATAATCGCATCACTGATCGTGATACATACATAAACTCGCGCTTTTCTTGGGACGTGAACGGGGACCCGAACAAATATGACGTTGAAAATGTCATGGCGCATGAATTTGGACACTGGCTTATGCTCAATGATCTGTACAGCGGCGGAGATTATTGGAAAACAATGTATGGAAGCGGGGCACCCGGTGAGACATATAAGCGCACGTTGCATTCGGATGATATTTCCGGCATCAGGGCAATATATGGCATCTAATACTTTATGTAAAAAAATATGAAAAAGCGAACAATCATCATTGGTTTGGCCGGCGTGTTTATTATCGGAAGTCTCATTGCGATAATCGCACTGCGCGGCGATAAACCTACCACAAGTGTTAGCAAGTTAGAGGTGACACTTACGCCAGCCGATCTGGCAAAAGAATCACAGATTGTTCTTACCGGCCGATTCATCTCGAGCAATGTCCGGGAAGTCTTCGAGAAAGATACGGGAGAGAAAATGATTTACACGGATTGGCAGGTGGAGCCGCAGGAAGTCTGGAAGGGAACTGCGTCGAAAAAACTTATTGTGTCAATTCTTGGGGGTGAAAATGGAAATCTCGTCGTCATCGCCGACACCCAAGGCGGACAGAACCTCAAACCCGGCGATGAGCGCCTGCTCTATCTGTATTATCGCGATGATTTACAGGCATACACCCCGCTTTCAACGATGCAGGCGATTTTCACTGCACTGCCGGGTAATATCTTTCGCGACGAGGCTGGCACGGAATATGCGAAGACCAAATTAACCAATGAGATTGAAAAAGTACAATAAGCGGATAATGTACAAAACCGGGGTTGTCCCCGGTTTTGTAATTAACTAAAGAATTTGACTTTTTCGCTGATTTTGGTATGATTCTGTATAACACATAAGACAAACACCATGGAGATTAATCCTGGAATATATCATAGTCTAGAGATCCAAATTATTGAAGTTACCTCAGTAATTTGTTTTTTTGCGCTCCTGGTAATATCCATTACCGTATTTATTAAGAGCAAAAAAAGACCAAATCTGATCTTCTTTGGATCGTTAGTGCTAAGTCTCTCTGTGTGGTTGTTTGCGAACATTATGTCCGATCTTGTTGGTGGCAAAGAAGCCGCTCTTTTATGGGCGAGACTGACTTTTCTCGGACCGGCGTTTTCCCCGACATTATTTTTACTTTTTGCGTATACTCTCTATAAAAAAAAGACGCCATTTTCGTGGTGGCAAATTTTGCTACTTTTTTTACCATCCATAGCCATTGTAGCAATAGTTCCGACAAGGTATAACATCTCTGATGTCGAATATATTGAAAATTACGGTTATCGTCCGAGTATTAGTCAATTGTATCCTGCATATATTATTTATTTATTAATATATGCATTTTTTGGATTGAAAAAATTATTCAATATTTTCAAATCAACTACATCAAAAGTTACAAAGATTCAACTACGTTATATTATCTTTGCGTTTATTTGCGTTGCGACATTTTCTTTACTATTTAATTTACTACTGCCATCGCTTGGTTACAATAAATTATATCCTCTAAGTTTGATTGGTTTAGCTGTGTTTACGTGGCTTATTGCGTATGCCATACTACGGTATCGTTTTATGGACGTAAGGATAGTAATGAAAAAGGGCGCGGCCCATACGCTGGTTCTTATATTATTACTAATCGTCTATGGTTATTTAGTTCTGCTTGCGAATGATTATTTAGTCCAGAAGTACGCATTCAACCGTGCATTTGTGAATTTTGCTTCAGTGCTTGTTATTGCCGTAACCTTTATCCCATTTCGTAAATGGTTGATACGAATAATTAACCGTTTGTTTTTTTCGCGCCAGCCGAATATGAAACAGATGATTGAAGATGTTCGGCAGCGCGTGATCGGTTTAGTGGACTTGGAAGAGTTTTGCCGAGAGCTATCGGGTGAAATATTAAAGGTTGTGAACGTGAATCGAATAACTTGTTTAATAGTAAACAAGCGCCAGGGAACATATGACTCATTAGACGGCAATATCAGTATTCGCGCAGAAGAAGCATTACCGAGTTTTTTGAAAGATTCCATGAAAATGCTAATCCGTGAAGAAATCCCGTATCTATTTCAGGAAGCATTCGGTCTTGAACAGCGACGGCTCGAGCAGTGCGAAAAGGAAATGGACAATCTGAAAACCGAAGCGGTATTGCCGCTAGCTACGCGCCACGGACTTTCTGCGCTTGTTCTTCTTGGCAGTAAGACATCGAACGAACCGTATACAACAGAAGACGTCAGATATTTACAGAATGTCGCGCAGGAGGCGGCCTATGCATTAGAAAATGTGATACTTTATAAAAACGCGCTTGAGCGGATTGGGGTAAAAGTTTAAAAAAGATAAAAGAAAGCAGGGAGACATAAACCCTGTTTTTTATTTTATTGTCATGCTGAACTTGTTTCAGCATCTCATAATCAACATAGAATTTATGAAAACCTATTATGTCTATATTATATCCAACACTCTCTACACAACGCTTTACATCGGTGTGACTAATGATTTAATACGGAGGATGTATGAACACAAGAATCATTTAGTTAGGGGTTTCAGTGCGAGATATAATCTGACCAAATTATTGTATTATGAAGAAACCGATGACATCTGTGCGGCTATCACGAGAGAAAAACAATTGAAGAATTGGCATCGGGTGTGGAAAATGAATTTGATTCAAAAGCAGAATCCAAATTATATTGACCTAGCGGAAAAGTGGTATGGAGATCCTGAAGCAAGTTCAGGATGACAACGAAATGTAACAAAAGTGAGTACTTCGATATATTCACACAAATAGACCATTTATCGCACATTTTTATGTGCATCGTGTCATATTTAGTGTAATTATTTCAGATTTGACTTTTCCGCAGATTTTTGTATAATATCTCTGTAACTAAAAGGCATCCGACTGGAATCCTAATTTTTCATAGTAGACAAGGATGCAGATACAAAACTACATTTTACTTATTGAAGCTGGCTTGCTTTTTGCGCTGGCTTTTTTATATGCTTTTTGTGAATCGGTAACAATTAAGTTTCTTACACCTATTCTATTTAAGAAAAAAGCGGTATGAAAATGAGTATCATTACTGAAGCAAATACAATAATTCTTTGGTCTCTTTCCATATTAGAATTGATTCTCGCATTGTATATTTATTTTCGATATCAAAAAACTCAGTCTATCTATGCGCTCTGCGCTATGCTTTTTGGTTTTTCACTAATGTCCTTCTTTGTTGGACTTCTCATGACTTCGAATACAGAAATGTCAAAGTTGATTATTGCCAGGGCAGCATTCTACTCTGGTACGGCCAGTTTCGTAAGTCTCCTTGCATTGGCAATGTATTATCCGTTGCCGACAAATATGGATCCTCTTGTTCGCCGATTGGTAATATTTGGATCAATATTTATTGTCTTGCCAGCAATAATATTACAGCCAAGCTTCATTAATGATGTTAATGTAAATGAAGGATTTATCGATATTAAACCAGGTAATGCGTTCTGGGCGCTCTTCATAGTATCGTTGATATATTTGTTGTTATCACTATATTTGTTAATAAAAAAAATAAACATTGTCTCGGTGCAACTAAAAAAACAGGTAACCGCCGTTACTATAATAATTGGTATTAGCGGTTTAGTTGGCGTGGTTATGGATCGCATCTTCCCCCTTTTTGATTTATCAATTAACATGGCATATTCTCCGCTATTTGCCGGTGTCGTGGCGGTTATGATTGCAGTGATAGTATTGAAGAAGTAGTTGGATCTTTGTCCTATATGTTTTATAAAGAATTTTAATATATAATAATTTAATTAAATGGTATGTTAAAGAACAAAAAGATATTATTAGGAATTACTGGATGTATTGGTGCTTATAGAATGTGTAGTTTAATAAATAGACTAAAGGCTTCAGGGGCAACTGTTAAAGTTATTATGTCGGCGGCTGCCACGCAATTGATTTCACTGGTAACTATACAGACATTGTCTAATTCGCAAGTATATTTAGATACCTTTGAAACGCACGATAAAACCGTTGTTGAGCACATACATTTAGCTGATTGGTGCGACATTTTTGTATTAGCACCGGCGACTGCAAATACAATAAGTAAATTATCATGTGGAATAGCTGATAATTTACTTACAACAGTAATGTGCGCACTCCCGAAAAAAACGCCAGTACTTATTGCGCCCGCTATGAATTGTCATATGTGGGAAAATGAAATAATCCAGTCAAATATTAGCAAATTGAGAAATATTAAAATAGGCAACTTGGATAAATATAGCATCGTTGGACCGATCAAAGGAAAATTAGCATGCGGTTATGAGGGTGAAGGAGCGCTAATTGGAAATGATGTCCTTCAAAATAACATCGAAAAATTATTAAAGCAATGGAAAAAATAAATAAGCAAAAGTATTTAGCTGTTACAAAATATTGTGATTATGATAATCACAATATTATAGATTTTGTTAAAAGTTATAAAAAGGTCAATCAGAATGATAAGGATCTTGCGATAGCACTTTTTGAATATGTAAGGGATAATATTAAATACAGGGTTGGCGCATGGAGTAAGAGAGCTTCTGAAACTATGGAGAGTCAGACGGGCATGTGTACCACTAGTACAAATTTACTTGTTGCGCTTTTTAGAGCTGCAGGTATACCGAGCGGATATTGTATATATAAGGTAATTGGCGGGGAATCTTTTGGGCATATTCTTCCTTCTTTTATCAAGGAAAGTATTAGTAGTTCATCGGTGCATATAGTTTGCTTTGTATATATAGATAATCGCTGGATAAAATGCGACCCATCAACGGATACAGAACTTTCATTGAAGACAAAACATATTGATAATCTCACAGATTTGATTATATGGGATGGGGAACATGATGCAGTGCATCCAATAAATGAAAAGCACATTATTAGCATGAGTGAGCCTTTGGATAATATTGATTATCAACTAGAGAAAAAACCGAGATATATTACTAAACATTTTATCTTTCCAATAGGTAATATCTATATCGATTTTCTCAGGAAAAGGGGACATCAAATAAGAAGTAGAGAAGATATTGATAAAGAGTTTATCAAATGGTTTAAACAAAATCATTTATCACTATACGTAAAATACAATTTGTTTAGGACTCCATGGAAATGGTATAAAAAAGTAAAAAATAATTATATAGTAAAAAATGAGAGTATTAGTGACCGCCGGTCCAGTTTGGGTTCCCATCGATAAAGTAAGAGTAATTACGAATGTTTTTGCAGGTAATCTTGGTTTTGAAATAGCAAAAATCGCTAGCAGAAGAGGACACAAGGTTACACTGATGTTAGGACCAGGAAGAGTTTGTGATCATAAACTTAGATCTATTAAAGTTAGATTAATAAAATTTCACTATTATGATGAATTGTTTCGGATATTCATTAAAGAAATTAAAGAAAATAAATACGACGCAATATTTCATTCCGCCGCAATATCCGATTATCAGTTATCAAAAAAATATAGTGGGAAAATAAAAAGTGGCAAGAAAACGATATTTTTGAAACTGAAGCCAACAAAAAAAATAGTAAATTATATTAAAAAAATTACCCCCAGTACCATTCTTGTTAAGTTCAAGTTGGAAGTAAACAAAACATCAAAACAATTAATTCAGATCGCGTCCAAAAGTATGGCGGAGTCACGCGCCGATTTCATGGTGGCAAACGAATATAAAAGAGTTAGAGGGGTTCACGAGGCATTTATATTAGACCATGCCAATAATATCATTTTTATTAAAGGAAAACGACAAATAGCCAAAAAGATTGTCAATTTAGTGGAAAAACAGAATACAATACAATGAACACTTTTGCGTATACCTGTCTTTTAACCGCGATATTAACTGTTGCACTAGGACTGTTTGTTTTATTTGGAAATAGGAAGAAAGAATTAAATCAAATATGGTTTCTTGTCAGTTGTGTAACTTCAATATGGACTATAGGTTTATTCGGTACCGTCATTGCTAATAACTCTGATCAGGCATTGATTTGGCAAAGGTTGTTGTATATTGGTACTGCGTTATTACCCGCCGTATTTTTTCGTTATAGCGTTGTATTAACCGGCAGGACAAAAAAGAAATACTTGTATATTACTATTTTTTTGTATGTCATTTCGGTAATATTTTCGATTCTCGTTTTTTCTAAATTGTTTATCGAGCAAGTGAGTCCCAGGACATATTTTGGCTATTGGCCGGTAAAAACTGGAAGCATATACCCAACATTTCTTATATATTTTGTTGCAGTCGTTTTTTGGAGTATCAGAAATATATATATTGAATATAAAAAAGCTCTTGGTCTCAGATCACAACAGTTATTATACATGTTTGTCGCGTCATTGATTGGATTTGTTGGTGGATCTACAAATTTTTTACTAGATTTTAGATTAAATATTTATCCTGTTGGTAATTATTTTGTTTTCATTTATGCGATTATTACCGCCTATGCAATCGTCAAACACAGATTGTTTGATATTAGGGTGGTTATATCTCGCTCCATTATCTATTTCTTTCTCATTCTTTTTACTACGTTTGCTTTCACTTCAGCTACGTTTCTGACCGGTCTTTTTATCCAAGAGCTTGGCGGGTCGGGGTTTCTCGCGACTATCCTTGTCTCGCTTGTAATAGTTTTCGGTTTTGATCCGTTGAAGCGTTTACTGGCAAAAATTACCGATGCAATATTCTTCAAAGGCGAGGTGGACTATACCGAAGCCACCCAGATACTGACCGAAATGGTCAGTGTGAAGATCGAGCTCGATGATCTGCTGTCGTCAGTGGAGTGGAAGCTCGCCAGTATTCTGAAAATCAAATATGCGGACATATTATTGCTCACGAAAAACAAACAGTCATACAGCAAGCGTAGAAATAACAACGGTAACGGTAATAATACGCGCGTCGATGCGAATGGCTCGGTCGCCAAATACGTTCAAAAAACCGAAAAAGTGGTTGTCCTCGAAGAGCTTGAGCGAAAAATCTCCGATACGGCCGATGAACGCGAGCGCAAACAGCTCGAGAAATCACTAGCTGAGGTAAAAGCCACGGGCGCGGCAGTGATCGCGCCGATCATGCTCGAGGGCGAGGTGACTGGCCTCTATGTGCTGGGCCAGAAGCGATCCGGCGATGTCTATAGCGGAAACGACCTGAAACTGCTCGAAGTCTTGAGCCCGCTCATGGGGTCGGCGATCGAGAAGTCGCGGCTCTATGACGAGGTAAAATCATTCAGTGAAAAGCTGAAGGTTGAGGTCGAGCACGCCACGGCCGATCTTCAGATGGCCAACGTGGAGCTAAAGAACCGGAATGTCTACTTGAACGCTCTCCAGAGTATCGGCAATATCATCACTCGGTCGCTCGACTTCAAGAAGGTTACCCAGGCGATCGTTGACGGCATCGCCAATGAGCTGGGGTACATCGGGGGGGTTATTATTTTACGCGGAGAAGGTGAAAAAACGCATCCGGTGGCCATCACGATGACAAAAATCACTCAAGCCGCGGTCAAACTCCTGCCCAAACAGCTCGAACAATACAGCGGCACGATGGCGGATAAGGATCTGGCGACGGAGGCAATCCGCACGGGAAATATCCAGATCAGCGAATCGCTATCTGATTTCCTGTCCCCGCCGATTCCAAAGCCGATCTGCTATGCTATGCAAAAGCTCGTGGGCGCGAAGACGATCGTGGCCGCGCCGATTTTCTCGGAAAAGGAGATCATCGGATCGATCGTGTTTGTCATCCAAAAATCCAAGAAAGAAGTATCTGAGGACGAGATCCAGATGATGGAGTCGCTGGCCGATCAGATGGGTATTGTCACTAGGAATCTGAAGTTGGTCGAGGAGCTACGGCTGACGAATACCGAGCTGGCCAAGGCGAACGATCATTTGAAACAGCTCGACGAGGCGAAGAACGAGTTTATCTCCATCGCCTCGCACCAATTGCGCACCCCGCTGACCGGCATCCAGGGCTGGCTGTCCATGCTGGTGGACGGCGATTTCGGAAAGATTGACGAAGAAAAACTGAATATTTTGAAACAAGTGCTGGATGCGAGCAAGCGCATGGTCCGGATGGTAAATTTATTCCTCAATATTACGAAGATCGAGGCGGGTAAATTCGTACTCGATAAGAAACCGGCGCAAATCGAAGAACTGATCCAGACCGAATTGATCGAAATCATCAAGGTGGCTGAGGAAAAAGGCCTCAAGCTGGAATACAAAAAGCCGGCCAAAAAACTGCCCGCCCTGATGGTTGATTCGGATAAATTGAAAGACGTCATTTTGAATCTCGTCGATAACGCGATAAAATACACACCGCAGGGCAGCGTCACGGTTTCGGTTCAGAAGATCAACGGCAATATCAGCGTTTCCGTGAAGGACACGGGCCGCGGTATCCCGCCGGATGACGCCAAGCGGCTGTTCACGAAGTTTGTCCGCGGGGAGGGCATCGCCCAAGTCCAGCCGGACGGGTCCGGTCTCGGTCTCTATATTGCCAAGCGCATCGTCGACGCCCACGGCGGACAGATCTGGGTCGAGAGCGAAGGTTTGGGCAAGGGGAGCACGTTTATATTTACTCTGCCGGTAGAATAATAATCGGGCAGGAATTGCGTCGATCGTAAATGCGTAATATATATTTTTTCACGAACGACTAGGCTGCGTTTTCTTTCCTAGTTAGTTAATGTTTTTATTTGACAAAAGATGACCTTTGCTTTACACTAAATAATGCAAACAAAACAACCTAAACAATTGAATATTATTAATGAAAAAAGGAAAGACGGGATCCTTCAATGGATGTCGTTATTTACTTTTTAGACAGGGAGAATAACCATGAAGAAATTTAACAACAAAGGAGTCTCTGCAATCGCCATTGTCTTGATTGTTATTGTTATCATCTTGGCTGGAGGCGCAGTGTGGTGGGGATTTAACAAAAAAATCAATACTAATTCAAATCAGAATATCAATAGCAATGTGAATGGTAATGCAAACACAAATACAACAAATCAGAACACCAACGTTAACATTACGATTGATCCGGTGACGGGTTGGAACATATACACAAACGATAAATATAGTTATAGATTGAAATTTCCGAAAGAGTGGCAACTTGTCCAAATTGATAATGATGAAGAAGTGCAATTAGTAACACAAGGAATTCAAACGGCATACATTCAAAATTATTCTGAAAATCTAGACGTATACCATCCTCAAAAGGGTGAGATTAATGTTGATGTTCATGTCTACAAGATATCAAGTTTAAGTTTAACAGGGTGGTTTGACGAATATTTAAAAGTTAATCGCAGAGATATATATTTTGATGTCACAACGGAGCAAACGGCAATTGACGGTAACGATGCCATAATCGAAAAAATCACGACCGGAAAAACACCGAAAGTTCAAGTCGATACAGAATGGCTAGATGGTAAAATAACAAACTACTATATAAAACACAATCAACAGGTGTTAGAACTTTCAGCGGTCGTGTTGTCTGGCGATGAAAACCTGCTCAATACCGCCGACCAGATCGCTCGAAGTCTGGAATTTACAAACAACATGGCCTTTGATCTGAGTACAAAACTGGATACGGCAAATTGGCAGAAGTATACGAATAGCGAGCTTGGCTTTTTTTTCCTTTATCCCTCTGATTACGGTATTAGAAACCAGGAGGGAAATACGTTATACATCACAAAAAAAGAATATATTGATAGAGAGACAGAAACTCCCATATTTGCGATTTCATGGGAAAAAACGAAACCAAATGATCTGGAAAAATGGATAAGAGATAAGGGTATTAATGATCAGCTAATCGACCTTCCTCAACCGCTAAGCGGGAAGGCATACCAATATGAATATGCCGGAAATGCTATACATCGTGAAGCATATATCCAGCTGAATGAAAATCTGATAAATATTTCACTCGGGGCCTGGTTTGATTACGATATGCTCGATGTGTTTAATACTATTATGTTTAGCCTGAAAGCTGAGTAAGAAGCGAAACGACACATTTTCATTTCGAGAGCGCTTTCGCCGCCTGTTAGCAGGTAGTGAAAGGCCTCTCGAAATTGAGAGGGTGTTAGCACATTGACATGTTTGTATCCGCAATGCGGAAGGAGGTAACCGGTCATGAAGTCAGCATCGATCCTGGGGTTGTTTTTGGTGCTTGGTTTTGTGTATTCATCCGCGTCAGTAGCTGAACAGAATCTCCCCGTCATCGGTGGCACTGTATTGGTTTGTGGGCAAGGAAACGCTGATACCCCAACCCATCTTCGAGGCAGCAAGCTTGAGTTCGCGTGGGATTTCTGTGTTAATGGACTTTATAGGGAGCGAAACATTGGTTATCCCATCGTCGCAACTGAAGATGGAGTGGTTGTTTATGCCCAGGATTACCGACCTGGCCAAGACGATTGGGGTAACTGCGCGGTTATTCGCTACAAGGGCGCGGAAGAAGATGAGGGTTTGAATGGACATCTAGAGAAGTTGTTCGTCAAGCCTGGTGAAGAGGTAAAAGCTGGCCAGGTAATCGGCTTGATGGGTGATGCCGATGGAAGATACAACGCGCATCTCCATTATCAGCGACAACAAGGCGACAACCCAAACGGCCAGTCGATCTCATCAAGCTTTTCGGACGGTGGAAATCCTATCTATGGCAGTATTGTTGTTTCCCGCAACACCGCCCTGTTTGACCAGGCTTACAGTCGCTACGGCTCGGCCATGATTGGTTACCCTGAGTATCAGATGTGGGATTTGGACGCAGCCCGTCGGGCTAATTCCAGCCATCCCTGGTACTACGCCTGGGATCCGAATGATCTCTACGACGCTCGGGGCATGCCGAAGAATTGCGCTATCTGGCACTTCAACGGCGGGTTCTTCGGCGATAACGCCATCGTTTACGATGCGCTGGGAGGAGCCAGAGCCGCGATTGTCTTGCATTCAGGCCTATGGACTTTCTGGACGCAGCGTGGCGGCCCGAGATGCCCGGCCAAGATGCCGATCCGGGACGAGAGCAACGTACCATCGAATCTCCGAAGTTACTACAAGCAAAACTACAAAGAGAACGCCGTTACGCGGCTTGACGGCATCTCCGCTATCCAGGAGTGCACGGACGGTGTGATGCTCTGGGCCAATGGTCTGCCGCATTTCGCCTGGTATCCCAACTGCGCCCCCGGCTACTACGAAAATGGCTGGCACCCAGAATCAAGCTATCTCTTTGCCGAGTGCTACAACCGGAACGGCGGCTCCCAGAATCTGGGTCATGCTATTCCAGGCGGAAGCGGCACGGCTCGGGTCCACAACTGGGACGGCTATGACGTTCAGGACTTCAGGCGTCCGGACGGGTCCAAGGCAATCATCTTCTATGATCCGGCCGGCGCTATCCATAACTCCTGTACGGCTGAAGCCCACTGCGTCTACGACAGGAATATCCTGGCGTATTTCGAAAGCCACGGCGACGTAGACAGGTTTGGGTATCCGACCACCGATCAGTTCGAGATGGACGGTAAAATTACCCAGGACTTCTACGAACATCGAAGCGGCAAGCACTGGCGTTTAGAGACGGACGGACATTCCGTTTCCGAGATCGACTTGAGCCGGTGCGTGGACGAGAACAAGATGGCCAAGGCTGGGGCAGACGAGTGCTATCGTTCTCCTGACAACCTTATCGCAAACGGAAGCTTCGAGAGCTGTCTCGACTGCTGGGAAACGCCGATCTGGCCGACCGAGCACTGCGACATTAATCTGGCGACGCCCATGGCCGAATTCGTCATGCACGGGAATGCCGACATCTGGAGCGTCCAGCTGTCACAAACCCTGCCCCGGATCACGGCCGGCGAGAAGCTGATCCTGAGCTATGAACAGCAGAGCGTGCGGACCGTCCACACTATGCTCGGTCTGACCGTGCAGGTGAACGGCCAGTACGTCAACTGCGGTTTGTGGCAGGATTATCGCCAGTCGCCGGGCGGCTGGGAAGAGCACCGTTTTCCCATCACCGTTACCAGGACTGCTTCAACGGCGAAGCTGACCTGGGCGTTCGGCGAGACCGGCGGAAGCATGTTCCGGATCCGCAATATCCGGCTCGTGTCTGACGACAGTCCGCCGCCTCCACCACCCCCGCCACCTCCAACCTGCACGGGCGAGGATGATCCGGGCAGCTTCATCAGCAACGGCAGCTTCACCCGCGGCCTTGACTGCTGGCAATTCACCAAGCCGGCCGGTCTCGACTGGCTGGTGCCGGTGGTCCAGGACGATCACACTCTCAGAGTGAGCGTGGACCATGCCCGGCAGTGGCACGAGCTTTCTCTCACGCAGGACTGGGTTTACACGCAGGCCGGAAGCGCGTGCGAGCTCGTTTTTACCGGCGCGGCTAATCCGCCGTGCGCGATCACGGCTGTGATCGAGTGTTCGAACGGTGCCAAGCCGCTGTGGCAAGGCGTCAATCTCACTCTGGCCTCGGCCGATCAGCCGATCGTCCTGCCGTTCTGGCCGGAAGTCACCGACCCGGCCGCGAAGCTCATCTTCTACCTCGGCCAGGACGCTGGTTCAGTCTGGCTGAGGGACATCAGCGTCCAGTGGCGGCAGTCGGCGTCGGCCAGCATGGCCAAGACGCTATCCGCCACGCCGAATCCCCTCAACCCCTCGACGACTATCTCCTTCACCCTTAACCAGGCGAAACCGGTGGCTGTCGAGATCTACGACGTATCCGGCCGGCGGGTGCAGACGCTGTTCACTGGCGAGCTGCCGTCCGGACCCCAGGCCATTATCTGGAACGGCCGCGACGATCAGGGTCAGCGGGTAGCGAGCGGCATCTACTTCTGCCGCGTCCGGTCAGGCATCGAACAATCCGAGCGCCGGCTGATCGTGGTCCGTTAGGAAAACAAACATCGCACAAACGTCCTCTGGGCGCGAACGCAAGTTCGTGCCCGTTTTATTGCTGGGAAAATATCATATGAAAAAAATTATAAGTGTAGTATACTATTATCAAGCACGAAAAGCCGCCCATGCCGTTCGTCAGGAGCGCAAATATATGGGAATATTGACCATTTGGCATTAAAATAGCTATGTATGCGTAAAAATTTTTGGTACTTTGTCATTTTTCTACTGGCGGCGCTCACCGGGGGTGCGGCGGTGATGTATGGCTTGCAATCAGTGCCGAGCTTCGCCACCACGATGTGCTCTGTGAAAACAAACAGAAATACGGAAGTGCCGCCGCTGACCGAAACGTTCCAAGCGCAGGGAATTACCTTCATGTACCCAAAAAATCTGACGCTTCTTTCGATTTCGGCTGAAAACGGCTCGACGACGGTGGGCGAACTTGAGTCGACTGAACAGGCGACCATCACTGATCCGCTCTCGAAGCAAGACGTGACTGAATCGCTTATCAGACTGGCGATTAGCAAAGAGCCAAACGCCGAAAATCTTTCATTGCCTGATTTTATCAATGCGAAATCCGAAACAGCGAACGAAAAAGTCCGTACCCGGGATGACCGCGACGGGAATATCGGCATCCGCCAATGGATTTGGTTCCAGGGCAATCCGATCACGGATTCATATCACACCTATTATATCCAGACCGGAACAGGTATCTGGCAGATCCGAGCCGAAATATTTGACCCAAATCCCGACTCGGCTACCTATCTCAAAGCGAGTCAGACGGTGAGCGATATTTTTGACAGCGTAAAACTCGAATAAGTCGAGGCAGTAATAAATAAAACGGACCATGTGGTCCGTTTTTTTATCAGCCGTCGCGTCATAAAGCCGTCGGTGGATAAGCTACATTGACAGGTATTATTGATGGCGCATACTAAAGGCAGAAAGAAGACGGGCTTTCACGGCTCGTTTATTTTTTTACCAAGAGATCCAACGCGACGGGCATTGGCCGGTTTTGCATATCCGAAAGGGGTATGAGACCGTAATGATTGCCCGTTCTTTTGACAATACCTATCGCTACTGTCTCTATTAAGAAAGGAGGAAAAGGAGGCGTTGAGTCTCGGTTTCAGGGTGTGTTATTGCTCATCATCTCAACCACTGTCGTTCGGTACGACAGGGAGGTAAATCCAATGAAACGCTCCGGTTTTTTCTGCCTTATTCTCGCTCTCCCCCTTACGTTAATTATGGGGTGCGGGCAGGAGCAGGCCGTATCAACCGAACCCGTTGATCACTCGGGAGAGCAGTTGCTGCCGGACTCACTGGCACCGATTGTCGGTTTGCTGGCAGACTACCCTGGCTACTGTTTCCATCTCAACATGCGTTGGCTCCGCCAGTTCCCGCCCGGCGATCAGTACAACACGAAGAACTGCGGTCAGGCCTGCGGGGTGATGCTGGGCGGCTACTTTAACAATGGCTACGTCGAACCATGGGTCATCACCGCGGAAAATCAGTTCTTAGCCGATCGCCTCGATGATTCGCGTTTCGACAGTCCCAACGGATGGTACACTAACTTCTCCGGACGAAACGCCCTGGGCATCCTTCTGACTGAATTCCACGGACTTCATTACACCGTCTACTATGGCAATCGCGCCAATGACGTGATAAACGAGGTGGCGCACGGACATCCCGTGATTTGCGGCGTCATGATCAAAAAAGGCCGCATCGTCAGTTCCGGCGGAACGGCACACTGGGTTCTCGCAGTTGGCTGGAACGGAAACGTCATTCTACACGATCCGGGAAGCTCGTACGGCTGTTACAGACAGATTTCGGTCAGTGACTTTGAGGCTTCCTGGGCTACGCAGGGGAAGATATATGTACCAGTCAGGCGATAGTGAGATTACCTGGAAGCCGTGAAAACGACTTCCCTTTTCTGACGATACGATATAAAATAAACTATAATTAAGCATACAACCCATGAAACAACCAACAACCATCATTTCCTTTGCCGTCATTCTGGTTTTATCAGTGGTGCTTGGCGCCTGGCTTTTCGCGGTCAGCCGGGCAAAAACAGAACCATCCGATCAAATTAGCCTCAGTCAAACGCAAGCCGATCCGGCATTTAGGCCGTTAAACAGCGCCGGACAGACGACTGCGTATATTAGTGCTCGCTATGGTTTTTCGCTTGTCGTGCCGAGTGAGTTTTCTTATCAGGTCGTGCCGCCAATTAAAACAGAGAGTTTATTGGTTCGTTTTTCTCGAACAAATAAAAACACCAGTGAGGGGCATAACCGTAATACGCCCGATGGATTCAATACCTTTGCGGACGACGTCATGCACCTGGCAGTTTATACCAACGATGAAAATATTTCATCTGACCAATGGGGTCGGCTGGCGCCGTGGATTGAGCGGAACATGCCTGGTGAAACTATTGTCAGAAACGAAACGCGCGTCGTCGGCCTAAACACAATTGTACTCACCCACCAGGGAAATGGGGTTGGCGGTGCGGTTGGGCAATACCTGTATTTTATTACCTCGAACGAAATACTGGTACTAATCTCAAACGACGTTTCTGAAGAAACGCTGATGACGATTGCTGAATCGGTGAGCCTTAAGTAATATAGCGAAGAAGTGGTTGTGTGTCCGCTAAAAAGACTGGGCCAATCGGATGGGGTAGCTAGCAAGGCGATCGGACCGCGGTTTCTACGGCAATTACTGCAATAGAAACCATATATTAGTATCAGTCGATAATCGAGAGCCATAAATTATACTGAAGTCAGTTCGTTTATTTTTTTACCAAGAGATCCAACGCGACGGGCATTGGCCGGTTTTTCATATCTGAAAGGGGTATGAGACCGTAATGATTGCCCGTTCTTTCGACAACACTACCAATAGAAAAGGAGAGGAGGATGAACACACGCAGGGATTTTCTGAAGGTCTTGCCGGTAATTGCTGGAGGGTTATTGCTTGGCTGCGGAAAGAGGGGAGGTGTGTTATCACCTGAGTCACAGGAGGAATGGCCGCCCAACGGCATTTTCCCAATACCACAATCACAGCTTCCGGAGCAGTGGGAGTATGCAGTCTATCGTGAGATCTGCTACGCTCTCTCGAGAGATCACTACAACAACAACGACTGGGGTGCCTCGGACGAGATTATCTGTAACGATGGTTGCTGGTTCGCGGGGGATTGGAATTATCGTGGGCTTGGCGTCGGCATCGGGGGGCAGTGTAAGTCGTTTGGGAGCACCATCGTTTCACGGGCGACGGGTGGGATAGTCACGCTGCCCAGCGGGTATGCCTATGCGACACGAAGCATCAACGTGGTGAGGCCCGGACAGGTCATTCAACGATCAAATGCCGGTGGACGAATCCCTCATACCGCCATCGTTTTCCAGGTTATGGAAAGGGATGGGGTCGGACATCCGACAAGACTGGATGTGATCGACTCAAATTTCATCGAATCCAACAGGATTACTCGTCACGTTCTGCCGATGTGGGGTCATATCCTCTCACAGTACAATGTGTGGTAAACTAGGGGGAGGAATCCAACTTCCCCTTATTCTAACAAATTACTATTATTATAAAAACAATGAAAAAACAGGTTGTATTATGGTCAGTCGTAATAATGGCTGCAATCACAGTAGGTGCGTGGCTTTATCTCGACGGTCGTAATAATCAAAATGACAATGCTACGATTATTAATAATAATAGAAATAACTATACCATCGCAGATTTCGAGACGAAGACTTTGACAGATTACAATGTTACATTACGTATTCCAACAGGGTCAGATATGGTTCCACAAACAGTTAGTGGTTCCAGCTGGCAAATTACTATCATGACGCATCCAGCCATTGGAGATCTGGAATATGATCTTACCAAGAACATACCGCGAGACGCCACCAGTCTAGAATCGTATATGGAGCAGATAATATCTGATGACTATCGTTCATCGCTTAAAAATATCACCTTCCATTCACTACCAGGTTATCGTATTGAAAAGCTGAGCGGTGTTGGTGTGTATATTAGCACGATATTTCAAGACAACCAAGGAGATAAGTATAATTTCTACATTGAACAAACCGCTCCATCGACTCCAACAGGATCAATCTCAACTTTTACCGCTGATGACTTAGAAAACGTACGTGATACGTATAGCACGATCCTTGAAAGTATTAGTGTGAACGAATAATTCGAAGAGCAAACAGATTAATATGCAAGCACAGCGATAGCTTCAAAATGACCATCGGTGGATAAGCAGCGTCTTACTGATTTTGCACTTTGTAAGTGAAGAGAGGTGGGCTTTCACGGCTCGTTTATTTATTTACCAAGAACCAACGCGACGGGCATTGGCCGGTTTTTCATATCTGAAAGGGGTATGAGACCGTAATGATTGCCCGTTCTTTCGACAACCCGTTTCCCTGGTCTAGAAAAAGGAGGTAGCTAGACCTGAGCTGGAAGAATCACGTTACTTGTTGTAGTGGAGTGAGGCCGCATTTCTGAAATGGAGGCAAACTAATGAAGAGGTTCAGTTTTTTCTGCCTTATCCTCGCCCTCCCCCTGTCGTTTCTCGTCGGATGCGCGAAGGAGGGGGCAGTGTCAAACCCGTCGCCCGAAGAGATCAGCGACGATCTTTCGAGCGGAATGCCCATGGTTCGTGGTGCCTATATGGGCATCGCTTCGCCGATTGGGCCAGGGGAGGATCCGGATGATTGGCGCGGAATGAGCGGTATTAGGACCGGAGGCGGTACCATCGATGCCTGCGGGCAAACGATGAATTCGCATCAAGGGGCTGATTACTATGCCCGCGACATCAGCCGGATTGACGGAACAACTTTGGATGAGCATGGAGTTGGCCGTAAGGTATACGCCGGGTTCAACGGAACAGTCGTGAAAGTTGGTTCTGGTTATGGCCAAGGACTCCAGGTAGTGATCTATGATCCTGCTCGGCACGTTGCCCTGCGTTATGCGCACCTCCAGTCCACGGCGGTCCAGAAGGGACAGTATGTCACGGCCAGGCAGTACCTCGGCAGAATTGGGAATACCTCCTCGGGTCCGCATCTTCATCTTGTCGGGTACGAAAACATCGATCACTTCGACGCCAACGGAGATCCTGTCATACCAACACTCTGTGATTCTGAATATTACGCCTGTATTGTCTTCTTTTTCTGCTAAGATTCGGGTCCGCGGGGAAGGCATTATCTTTAACTGCCTTCCCCGGCCTTTTTCTTCGTGCCATAATATGGTTAGAAATAATCATTTTTTAAATCCCCCTCCCATGAAAAGCAATGGCTTATTCATTTCATTGATGGTCGGTTTATTCTTACTGGCTACCGCCGGCTTCTTCTGGCTGGCTAAGGGCATAAAAAGCGAGAAAAGCACCTTGCCCGATTTAGTCACGATCAAGCCTGCGACCGATGGTCAAGAGGTTCATCTACCGTACGCTCGCGTCAGCTTGAAGTTGCCAAAGGCGCTTTTTAACATCACTGATCAGGATCTCACCAAATATAACAAAACAGACTGGGATTCCGATCTCACGTGTGGCTATCTATCGCACGATACGCTTCAAAATAATTTTTTCTGGCTGAGCTATCGATTAAATAACGGTTGTGCCTTTGAAACATCATTTCCGACGCTGAATGAACTATCAGCTATTAGTGATTTAAAGAATATATCTTGCAACAATCTTACAAGCTTGGTCGATTTTGCTCAATGTAAAAGTATCAATGATGTAAATACCAAATTTAACGGATTTACAGCGTATAAATATATTCCTGATTATCTTTCGGAGAACAGTGATATTGGAATTATTGCAAAGATATATTTTCTTAGAAAAAACGCTGACCCAGATAAAACGCTGGTTATGTCACTTTCATCAAACACTAGAATTTCAAGACAAGATTTCCAGACGTACACTAATAGCCTTTCTGGTGAGCCGCCAAAATCAGCAAAAAGTCTCATAGATGAAATTGACTTAATGTATGCTTTAGTGAATTCAGTCACCCCGATAATGTAACATAGGCACATATTAAACTGGGTAAATGACACAGAAACGGCACGGTTAACAGCTAAATAGATTTACGGCGGGATAAATTATAAATCTAAAACTGTTTCTGGCTGAAAATAGTCTGAAAGCACGGCGCATTATCGGTACAAGATTGTTATTGTCGCTTTTTTTATTTTTTAAAAATGGTATAATAGACCTATCATGTTATATACCTCCTACATTGTAACGCGAAAAATCATCCGAGATATCATACTGATCGTCGTGGTATCGAGTTTGATTATTACGTATTATACCTTCCGGACGAACGCCTACCCGAAAACCGAGGTGAGCGAGCGAACCCCGGAAACACTGAAGTTTTCCTATGAGAACGTAAACTTTAACAGTACCGACAACGTGGCGTTGAAGGGGTGGTTTATACCGGCGAAGAAAAAGGAAGAAAATAAAAATCCGGCGACGGTTATCGTTCTCCACGGATACGGCCTGACCAGGGCCGAGGCCTTGGATTGGTGTCATTACCTGCATGATACATATAACTTGTTCCTGTTCGATTTTCGGGGACATGGGAGTAGCGGGGTGAAGCCGGTGACATTCGGTTATAAGGAATCGAAGGATGTTCTCGGTGCACTCGAATATCTGAAAACCCGATCAGACGTCGATCGGACGCGGATTGGAGTTTTTGGGTATGACATTGGCGCAAACGCCGCCATACTCGCGGCGGCTGAAACAGCCGACATCCGGATGGTTATTGCTGACAGCGCGACTGATCGTTTTTCTACCAGATTGGATACGATGTATGAGCAATATTCATTCCTGAGAAAGCCGCTCGCCTGGATGACTGGCCAATGGTTTCGATTTCTAGCCCAGACAAATCCGAGCAAATTTGTGCCGGCGGACAGCGTCCGGAATACCACCGCGCCGATATTGCTCATGGCCGCCGAGAACAACGATGAAGGATCAGCGCAGAGTGCACGGGATATCCACCAAAACGTAATCTCGAAAGGGACGGAACTCTGGACCGTGTCCGGAAATTACGAATCGTTGTTCATGGGCCAACGGGAAGAATATAAGAAACGCGTGCTGCAGTTTGCGGGCGATCACCTCTAATACTTCCCGACAAACACAGAAATATGCCGGCTTTCGGGCATTTTTATTTTTTTCAATATTATGGTATAATTCATACCATGAAAAATGCGAAAACCCTTCGGATGGTCAACCTGCGGGGAAAGCGTGTGTTGTACCGGACGGCCTATGATGTTCCGCTGGAAAAGGCGAAAAAAGGATATGTTGTCCGCGATGATACGCGTCTTGTGGCAACCATCCCGACCCTGCGATATCTTATCCGCCAGCGCTGCCGAATCGTTATCCTGACCTGGTGCGGCCGGCCGGATGGTAAGCAGGTGGCAAAGTACAAATTGGACCCAGTAGCCCGAAGCCTCAGCCGGCTGTTAGGCCAGCGGGTAAAAAAGCTCGACGATTGCATTGGTCCAACCGTGACGAAGGCGCTGGCAGTCCAAAAACCAGGCGAGGTGATTTTACTTGAAAATGTGCGTTTTCATGCCGAGGAAGAAGCGAAAGACGCCGGCTTCATGAAAGAACTGGCGGCGCTCGGAGAAATCCAAGTTTTTGATGCATTTGCGCAGGCGCACCGCGACGTCGCCTCCATCGTCGGTCCGCAGCGATATCTGCCGACGGTCTCTGGTTTTACGGTAATGAGCGAGATCGATACGCTCAGCCGACTGATGCGGCAGCCGAAACGTCCGTTTGTGGCGGTAATCGGCGGCGCAAAAATAGAGGATAAGGTGGCGCTGTTAACTCGATTATTAACAAAAGCAGATTTTGTCTTATTGGGCGGCGTGGCCGCCAACACGATACTCCAGATAAAAGGCATCGCCGTCGGCCGATCGCGGGTGAGCGGGGCAGCTGCCCGGGTCGCCCGGAGCCTGAAACTGACTGATGTAAAAATAAAAATACCGGTCGACGTCGTGACTGCTACCCGGATAAGCAAGGATGCCGCCACCGCCGTCCGGGCCGTCGGTAACGTTAAACCAAACGAGTATCTGCTCGATATCGGTCCGGATACGGTGAAGCTATATGGTGAAATAATAAAACGGGCGAAAACAGTACTTTGGAGCGGGCCGATGGGCTATTTCGAGCTAGCGCCTTTCGCCCGCGGGACCTTTGCCGTGGCCCGGGCAATTGCCCGGATAAAAGGCCGCAGCGTGGTCGGCGGGGGAGATACGGAAGCAGCCCTGGAAATGTCGGGTGTTGAAAAAAAGATTGATTTTGTTTCGACGGGCGGCGGCGCAATGCTTGATTTTCTTTCTGGCGTCGCCCTGCCGGGCTTGCGCTATCTGAATAAACGATAAATTCATAAGCGGAGACGAGTTATGTCCACAAAAATTGAACACCTGAATGCCCGGGAAATTCTTGATTCGCGCGGGAATCCGACGATCGAGGTGCGGACGACGTTAGCCGGCGGCGTGCGTGGACGCGCCTCAGTCCCGGCCGGCGCTTCGAAAGGGTCGAAAGAAGCGCTCGAATTGCGCGACGGTGATATGAAACGGTATGGCGGGCAGGGGGTGTTGAAGCCCTGTCAGTTCATAAACACCCTCATCACGAAAGAGCTGAAGGGTTTCGACGCCGCCGATCAGAAAGCCGTCGATAAAAAGCTGATCGCGCTGGATGGAACGGAGAATAAATCAAAGCTCGGCGCCAATACGACGCTGGCGGTTTCGTTGAGCGTGCTCCGGGCGGCCACAAAAGCGCTCCATCTGCCCTTGTATCAATATCTGCGGCAATTATCCTCGCTGGCCAGCTCAAAAGAGTATTCCATGCCGACGCCGGTGATGAATATTTTCAACGGCGGCAAGCACGCTGACACAAACCTTGATTTCCAGGAATTTTGGATCATCCCGTATTCCGCCTCGACGGCCCGCGAACGTATCCGAATGGGCGCGGAAGTTTTTCATAAGCTGAAGGACGTGCTGCAAGCTGAAGGGCTCGATACGGACACGGGCAATGAAGGCGGCTACGCGCCGGACATTAATTCAAGCATTGACGCGCTTGAATGGATTATCCAGGCAATTAAAGCCAGCAAGTATAAGCCCGGCAAAGACGTCTTCCTCGGCATTGACGCGGGCGCGAACTCGTTTTACGACAAAGAACGCGATACCTATTTTATTGAAGTCGAGGACGCCGCGTTTGATACCGACAAGCTGATCGATCTCTATAGCCGCTGGGCGGATACCTACCCGATCACGTTGCTCGAAGACGGTTTGCGCGAGGACGACTGGAGCGGCTGGCAGCGACTGACCAAAGCATTGAGCGGAAAAATGACGATTATTGGCGATGATATGTTTTGCACTAATCTGAAAATATTAAAGGAAGCCATCCAGCGCCAGGTTGGAACGGGTATTCTGATCAAGCCGAATCAGGTTGGCACGATCAGTGAAACGATTGAAACCATGGAGACAGCCAAGCAGAACGGCTATAAAATCATTTGCTCGCATCGCTCGGGCGAAACAACCGACACGACGATTGTTGATCTGGCCGTCGGTCTGAACGCCGATTATTTGAAAGCCGGCTCAGTCTCGCGCGGCGAACGGGTGGTGAAATATAATCGATTGATGGAAATCGAGGACGAAGTCGAACGGCAGAAATAAGCAATACTTGCATGGCAGCTAAAAAAACAATCAAACCAGTTGTTCTGATCGTCATTGACGGCTGGGGCGTGGCGCCGCCGAATTCGGGTAACGCCATCCGACTGGCCAAGACACCCGTTTTTGATCAGCTCGACGCAAAATACCCGCATACCCTGCTGAAAGCGGCGAGCAGCCTGGTCGGTCTTCCGATCGGACAAGACGGCAACTCCGAGGCCGGCCACATGAATATCGGCGCCGGGCGGATTGTCGATCAGGACTCGGTAATTATCTCAAAATCCATCAATGAGGGTACGTTTTTTAAGAACCCCGCTTTTCATGAAGCCATTGGACACGTGAAGCGGAACCACTCAACCCTTCACCTTATGGGCTTGCTGACGGCCGAACAAAGCGCGCACAGCGATCCGGATCATTTGTTGGCCCTGCTCTCGTTAGCTCATGGCGAAGGCCTGAAGAATGTGTGCCTGCACCTCTTTACCGACGGCCGGGATTCTCCTCAGTACGCCTCAGTCGGCTATCTGCGCGATCTCTTGGTGGCATTGAAGCGATATCCCGAGGTAAAAATAGCCTCTCTCCAGGGACGTTTTTATGCGATGGATCGGAAAAAGGTCTGGTCGCGCACGGAAAAGGCGTTTAACGCGATTGTCTGCGGACAGGGGCTGGAGCAGACGGACCCGATCAAGGCCGTCATCTCTTCCTATAACCGCGGCGAGAGCGACGAGTTCATCCGCCCGACTGTTTTTTACGAAAAGGGTAAACCAATCGGGACGGTCAACAATAATGACTCGATCATCTTTTTTAATCTCCGGTCTGATCGGACGCGACAATTGACCAAGGCTTTCGTGCAAAGCGATTTCCCTGGTTTTAAACGGTGCAAAGCGATTTCCGGCTTACGTTTTATTGCCATGACCGATTTCGGACCGGACTTGCCGGGCGTGTTGACGGCGTTTCCGAGCGTCGATCTCAAGGGGACGTTGCCGATGGCCCTGCGGCATTTTCGCCAGCTCTATATCGCTGAATCCGAGAAATACGCTCACGTGACTTATTTTTTCAACGGCGGCTACGCCGAGCCGGTCGCGGGTGAACAGCGGGTGCTGATCCCTTCGCCGGACGTCAAATCGTATGATCAAAAGCCGGAAATGAGTGCGTATCAAGTTACCCAGGTGGTGGTTAATAATGTCCAAATGGATGTGTACGATTTTTACGTGATGAACTATGCCAATCCGGATATGGTTGGTCATACCGGCAACCTGGCGGCGACGATTCGGGCGGTCGAAGTGGTTGATGAATGTATCGGCCAGGTTGTCGAAGCGGTTTTAGAAAAGAAAGGGGTCGTTTTCATCACCAGCGATCATGGGAATGCCGAACAAAAGATCGATCTGAAATCAGGCGAGGTGCACACGAACCACACGTCAAATCCGGTGCCGTTTTATATCATCTCCAACCAATATACAGGGCTGCACCTACGAAAGAACGGCGTCGCCGGGGACATTGCTCCAACAATCTTGAATCTCTATAAGATAAAGCCGCCAAAAGAAATGACGGGAAAAGTACTGGCCCGTTTTCCAAAAGGATTTTTAGACACCTAACAAAAAGCCTATGTTTCGAAGACGTTTCGATGTTATCACCATCGGCGGAGCCACTCGCGATATCATGTTTTATACGGCCGAAGGCTGCGTGGTGCCAAATCCGAAAGACCTGCTGCGTCAAAAATTGATTGGCTTCGAATACGGGGCCAAGATTTTACCGACCGCAATTTATTTCGTGTATGGCGGCGGCGGGTGCAATTCAGCGATAACGTTCCGTCGTCTGGGCTTGCGGACCGGCGCATTTGTCAGGGTCGGTCGAGATCATGACGGCGCTGGAATTATCGCCTCCTTGCGGCGCGAGGGGATTGAGACGAAATTTATCGAACAAGATGCGACCGTGGCGACAGGTTTTTCATTTATGGCCATTCAGAACAAGACCAAGGAGCACGCCGCCTTTCTGTATCGGGGCGCGAATGATCGGATGAGAATGGCTCAGGCAGAATTACTTCGAGCGCCGGCGCGGTGGCTGTATCTGGCATCATTGACTGCACCATCGTGGTCGCAGAGCGTATCGAATCTGGTAGCTTTTCTGTCCCAGCGAAAGCAGGTGAAACTCGTATGGAATCCCGGCCAGAAGCAGCTTGCCGCCGGCCGGAAGGGTTTGGCCCGTTTGCTGAAATTGACCGAGGTATTTATCGTCAATGTCGACGAGGCGACCGAATTAATCCTCCGCGCCCAAGGCCGGACGGCTGGCTTAAAAAACCCGCTAGTCTTAGCTAAAATTTTGCGGTCATGGGGACCGAAAATTGCCGTGGTCACGGCTGGCGAGCGCGGCAGTACGGCGTTTGACGGTGAGAAACGATATTTTGAAAAAGCGGTTGGCACGCACGACGTGGACACTACCGGCGCAGGCGACGCCTTTGGCTCAACCCTGACCGCTGGGCTGCGTTTATGTAAAAACGATCTGCGTCGCGCACTGCGGCTCGCAATGATAAACAGCAGCTCTGTTGTTGGCACGATCGGACCGCAAAAAGGATTACTCCGGCGAGCCGAACTATTTGAACGCTACCGAAAGATTTATAAAGAACGTCTCTGATATGAACATGCAAAATTTTTTTTCGCCCCGGACGATCGCCGTCATCGGCGTTTCGCGCAATAAGAATAAGCTGGGCAGTCGGGTGTATTACAATCTTCACGACGGCGGCTACCGCGGCCGGCTCATTCCGGTAAATCCGAATATTTCACAGGTGGCTGGCCACCGCTGTTTTTCAAACGTGCTGGCAGTGCCGGGCCGGATTGATGTGGCAATTATCGTCACGCCGGCGCCGACTGTCCCTGGGATCATTGAAGAATGCGGCCGGGCGCGAATTCCGTACGGCATCGTGATTTCATCGGGTTTCAAAGAAATCGGTCCAGCCGGAGAAGCGCGAGAGCGTGACCTGAAACGACGGGCCGGGAAGTACAACCTCCGATTGCTCGGGCCAAACTGCCTCGGTTTTCTCCATGGCGACAACAGGATCAACGCCTCATTCAGTCGTCCGCTTGAACCAGGCGGAACCGTGGCGCTGATTTCTCAGTCAGGCGCATTAGCCGCGGCGATCACTGATTGGGGCAAACGGGCCAAGGTTGGATTTCGAGCCGTGGTTAGCCTGGGCAACAGCGCCGGCCTAACTGAAACTGATTTTCTCAGCCATTTTCGTCAGGATAAAAAGACGAAAGCGATCCTGCTCTATCTGGAAAGCATTTCAAACGGCCCCGCCTTCTTGGAAGAAGCGAAGCGGGCCATAAAAGTAAAGCCAGTCATTGTCTTTAAGGCCGGCCTCTCAGAGCTTGGTCAAACCGCGGCCAAATCCCATACCGGCGCTCTCGCCTCATCGCGCGAGGTCACGCTGGCGGCGCTCCAAAGCGCCGGCGTGCTGGTGGCCACAACCGTAGAGGAGCTCTATGATTTGGCGATGGTTTTTTCGACCGGTCGGCGCCTCCATGGGCGCCGTTTGGCGATTGTGACGAATGCCGGCGGCCCCGCGATTATCGCGACCGATGCCGTTGCCCAAACGCCGCTGCGCTTAAGTACGCTCACGGCTGCCACCGCGCGGAAATTAACACGCGCCCTGCCGCCATCAGCCAGCCTAACCAATCCGATTGACCTGATTGGCGATGCTGACGAATCGCGGTATCGCCGCGCTTTGAATATACTCGCGGCTGACCCGACCGTGGACGGCATGTTGGTGATCCTGACCCCCCAGGTTGTTACTCAGCCGACAGCGACAGCTGAAACAATAGTTCAGGTGCAGCGACGCTATCCAGAGAAACCGATTCTGGCCGCTTTTCTCGGCGGAAAATCAGTCGCTGGCGCTTACGCGATCTTTGAAAAAAACCGCTTACCGCATTTTACTTATCCGGAAAACGGCATCCGGGCATTTCAGCGGCTGTTTGAGTATGAAACAGCGCGGCGGTTGCCACGACAGCGAATCATTTTTCCGCGGCTTAAATTCTTCACGCGTTCGCAGATGCCGGTGGACGGCTTGTTGTTACCGCCCGCTACGCAGAGACTGTTGCGACGGTTTGGTTTTCGGATCGCACCGTATCAGGTGGCGAAGAACGCTATCGAGGCAATCCGCGTTTCGAAAAAACTTCACTTTCCCCTGGCTATAAAGCTCCTCAGCCATCGGGTTATCCATAAGGCAAAAAAGAAAGCGATCTGGCTTCAGCTAGACGATCCGGCTCAGCTCCGCCGGCAATTGCGGCAGGCTGAACGACAATTTCCCGCCTCGTATCGGCGGGGCGCTGACGAGGGCTGGATGGTGCAGCGCATGGTGTCAGGTCGTCGCGAGTGGTTTCTCGGCGGAAAACGCGATGCGACCTTTGGACCGGTGGTTATCATCGGCGTTGGCGGCACCGAAGTGGAGAACGAAGCAAGGATCCTAACGCTCTTGCCGCCGTTTACAACCCAGGCCATTCGACGGCAGCTTGAGGAATCTCCGCTGGCGAACCAACTGCGTCAGTCGGTCGGTGATCGCTCGCTTGATCGAAACGCGCTCTATCACGCGGCCGCTCAACTCGGACAAATGCTTCAAACCTATCCACAAATATCGGAACTGGATATCAATCCATATCTGGTCGGAGCCAGCGGCGACGGCGGAGTCGTGGTTGACGCCCGCGCGGTAATCACGGAGGTCCATGAAAATACTGTTTGAGAAGGCTTTTCGCGATAACGAACGGAATCTCATGCGTCAGTGTGGCTACGCGGAATTTTATAATCGTCGGACCGGTGAGGTGAGTTATGTCCGACCGTTGCGCCGGGTGCGCTACCCGCAGTTTCACATTTATCTTGAACGGACAGTCGCTGGCGGCTTAACGGTTAACCTCCATCTCGACGCGAAACAGCCAACTTACGAGGACGGACACGCCCACGCTGGGGAATATGATTCCGAGGTTGTCCGAGATGAGGCGCAGCGTATTTCCTCAATCCTTCAAAGTCTCTAAGATTATGAAGCGCGCGAAAACAAAAAAACATTATCAGCGCTCAGCTGGTATCGTTATTTTTCATGCCGTGACGAAAAAAATCCTACTCGTCAAGACCAGTCTGAGCCCGCGGTGGGAGTGGCCGAAGGGGAAGATCGAATCCGGCGAGACCGTGGAAACGGCGGCGCGGCGGGAGGTACGCGAGGAGGTGGGTTTAAAGAAAATTTGCATCTTGCCACAATTTCAAAAACTCATGCGGTATCACTTCCGGGTCGGCCAGCAGCAGATATGTAAAACCGTATATCTCTTTGCCGGCTTTGGGAGCGGCCGCGTCCGTTTGTCTAATGAACACACGGCCTATCGTTGGTGCGCATACCCAGAGGCCATCCGTTTGTTGAGATACCTGAATCAAAAAGTAATTCTCCGGCAAGTGCATGACCAGCTGCGGGCGCACGGGTATTTGCCCGGCGGAAAAATAATGCTAAAATAGCCTTATGAAAAAGCAAAAAAATATCAGCGGTGTAACGGTTATGGCGATAATGGCGATAATTTTTGTCATATGTCTAATTACGGTTATCGGCGTCTATTACATGCACCGTTTTAAAATCAACAAGCGCGATAATCAACGGAGGGATAACCTCGCGCAAATTACGGTCGCGCTTGATCGGTATTATAAAAAATTCGGCCATTACCCGATCGGCGAGGGTTTTAGCACCGATTCTGAATGGAAAAACGGCAGCGCCCAAACGATTGGAAATCCTTTACAAGAATTGGTCGATCTGAAATACCTCGCGGCGATACCACTCGATCCGGTCAACGCCACGACCGGCTGCTCCTGCGGCCAGGGGTATCGATACTATTACTGCCATTATGAACCTGGTACCGGGCAAGCCTGCGTCCGTGATGCGAATGATAGCGAGGTCTTATCAAATCAGACCTATCATTTAAGCACCTGTCTAGAACGGAGTACAGCGCCTTGCCAGGTCGTCAGCGGTGGCGTCACCTCGGCGATTGGTAATTATAGCCCGGCCCAGTGAAAGCGGGTACCGAGTAACGACCAGGAAGATTTCAAGCGGGGAAATCACCCGATTTTTTCTTTACCGATAGAATAATTGATGGTACAGTAAACCCATGGATCATGTTTGGCGGGTAGCGCCGAAGCTCACCCAGAAAGAACGCAATGCCTTTCCGGAAATTCATCCGATTGTTTTGCAATTGCTCTGGAACCGTGGCTTACGGACCCAGGCGGCGATTGATGAATTTCTCAATCCCGACTATAGCCAAGACGTCCATGATCCGTTTCTATTTCGCGATATGGAGCGGGCGGTTGTTCGGATACAGAAGGCCTTGTCGGAAAAGGAAAAAATTGTCGTTCACGGCGACTATGACGCCGACGGTGTCTGCGGAACGGCAACGCTGGTTTCCACCCTGCGCTTAATCGCCCCGGAGAGTGCGATCGAAGTGTATTTGCCGCATCGTGAGATCGAGGGCTACGGTTTAAATATTGCCACGATTACTGAGCTGGCGAAAAAGGGCACCCAATTGATTATTACCGTTGATTGTGGCACGACTAATACGGCCGAGGTGGCGTTGGCGAAGAAAAAGGGGATGGATGTCATTATCACCGACCATCATCTTGCCCATGGAGAACTACCGCCAGCCGACTGCATCATAAACCCGTCATTAGCTGAGGAAACGTATCCATTTGCCAAGCTGTCCGGCACTGGCGTCGCATTTAAACTATCACAAGCGCTCTTGCGGCGGGCAAACCACCCTGAAGCCGAAGAAAAATGGCTCCTCGATCTCGTCGCGCTTGGCACCATCGCTGATTACGTACCGCTGGTCGGTGAAAACCGAACCTTGACGAAGTATGGCTTAATTGTGCTCCAAAAAACCCGGCGCGTCGGACTCGAAGCGCTATATCAGGTTATGGGCTTGAAACCCGAAAGCATTGATGCGCGGTCGGTCGCTTTCCAGATCGTGCCGCGCTTGAACGCGGCGGGACGAGTGGACCACGCCAATGCCGCCTATGCGCTCCTAATGACTGGCTTGCGGGACGAAGCAGCAGAGTTTGCCCAGAATCTCCATCAGCTGAACCAATCGCGCCAGCGCCTGACTGAGCAAATTGCTCAACAGGCTGAAGAGCAAATCGGCAACGTTTTGCCTGAGCAATATCTCGTGGTGGCGCAGGGGAACGACTGGCCGGCTGGATTAATCGGGCTGGTCGCCTCGCGGCTTTGCGAAAAACACCATCGGCCGGCGGTCATCATCGGCCGGCGGCAAAACCTGATCATTGGGTCCGGTCGGAGCATCGCCGAATTTCATATTACCGAAGCGCTGAAAAAAATAGAACATCTGCTGGTTCATTATGGAGGGCATCGTCAGGCCTGCGGTTTTACGTTGAAAGAAGACGTCAGCGTGACAGATTTTACAAAGGCGCTTTCGCAGCTGGCCGCTGACAGTTTGCACGGTTTGGAATTACGCCCCCAGCTGACGGTTGACGCGGAAATACAATTCAGCCAGATCGATTGGCCGCTGGTCGAAGCGCTCGAGGCGTTCGCGCCATTTGGCGAGGGCAACCCGTCACCAGTTTTCGCCAGTACGCGATTGACGGTGATTGATTGGGAACGGGTCGGCGCCAATCGCAACCATTTACGGCTCGTCACCCGAGACGAGGCAACGGTAAGCCGCCGTTTCATTGGTTTCGGCTTTGGCGCGCGCGGTGACGAATTATTGGTCGACGCGCCGGTTGAAATCGCCTACGAAGTCGGCGTGAACCAGTGGAATGGCACCCAAGAGCTACAATTGAAAATCATTGATCTTCATCGGACCTCATGACGCCCGGACAACTGCGCTATCTTCGATTTTTCGTTTTTGGAACAGGTTTTGTCGTCCTCGTCCTGGAAATGGCGGCCTCGCGCTTGCTGGCCCCGTATTTTGGCGCCAGCATATTTATTTGGGCGAATATTATCGGGATTATACTCATCGCCCTCGCGCTCGGCTACTGGTATGGCGGGCGGCTCGCTGACCGGAAACCGTCCCTGACCCTGCTCATGAAAATCACGATTATGGCCGGTCTTTATGTGAGCGTAGTGCCCTTTGTCTATCGGGCGCTCGCGCCGGCCGTGCTCGACAACTTTAGCCAGAACGCCCTCTCCTTGTCGTTTGGCGCGTTTATTCTGATACTGTGCCTGTTTGCCCCGCCCGTCTTTTTACTCGGCATGGTCAGTCCGTTCGCCGTCCGTTTGGCTACCTCAGCGGTTGAACAAACCGGCTCCTCGGCTGGCTCGCTCTACGCCTGGTCAACAGTCGGCAGTATTGTCGGGACCTTTATTACCGCATTTGTCGCGATCCCCTATGTTGGCACTCAAGAAACGATTTTTATATCGGCGGCGGTCTTATTAATCCTGGGCGCTTTCGGTTGGAGAAAATCCGTCCTGCTCCTTATTTTTATACCGGCCGGATTATTTACGCTTTTATCGCTTTCCACCATATTTTTCGCAAACGGAAAAATCCGACCACGGGCTGATGTGATTTACGAGCGTGAAACGCCCTACCAGTTCATCCAAGTGCTCGAACGCAACAACGAGCGTCTACTGATCACGAATGAAGGCCACGCGCTGCAATCCGTCTATATGAAAAATTCGGTTTTCACGGGACATTACTTTGATTATTTAACGCTTCTTCCGCCGACGCTTAAAAAAGCCGGGCAGCCCCTCGACGTCCTATTTATCGGCGTTGCCGGGGGGACGGGGGCGCGGCTGTATGAACAAGTCTATGGACGCGACTATGACTTAACAATGGACGGCGTTGATATTGATCCCGGTTTAATCGAAGCCGGACGGAAATTTTTTGAGCTCGGCACGCTGCCGGTTGCCATTCACATCGCCGATGGGCGCTCGTTTTTGCGTCAGCAGACCGGGAAGTACGACCTCATCGTCGTTGATGTCTATACGAATCAAATGGCGATCCCGTTCCATTTAGCCACCAAGGAATTTTTTATGTTGGTCGCCGACCACCTCCAGCCGAACGGGGCGGTGGCTATTAACTTCGTCGCTCCGAACAAAAATTCAACCCTATTTGATTCTTTTTTACGCACCCTGGGCACGGCTTTTCCGACGGTAGCGTTTATCAGGCAGCCAAATGCCGTCAATTACCTGGTTATGGCGAGTCAGGCGCCGCTTGACTTCGCGAATGCTGTTTACCCTGCATCAGTCAAGCCGCTCGCCGAAGGAATTACGGACGCGATTGAATTCTATCGACCAACCCACGGCCTCGTCTTTACCGACAATCGGGCGCCGATCGAATTGATGACTGATACATCATATTATTCATACGTATGGAACAAAGCAAAATTATAATTTACTCTGACGGTGGCGCGCGCGGTAACCCCGGCCCCGCGGCAGTCGGAGCGGTTCTGTTTGCGGCGGACGGAATAACAGTGGTCGATAAAATTTCATCCTTTATCGGCGTGGCGACGAATAATCAGGCGGAGTATCAAGCGATTGAATTTGCGTTGGCGCGGGCGCTCGAGCTCGGCGCCCATGAAGTCGAGTGCTATCTCGACAGCGAGCTGGTTGTTCAGCAGTTAAATCTGAAATACAAGGTGAAGAATCAAGGGCTGGGGCCGTATTTCGTGAAAACGTGGAACCTCATTCATCAATTCAAAAAAGCATCTTTCCACGCGATTCCGCGGGAAAAAAATAAGATTGCCGACCAGCTTGTAAATCAAGCGCTCGACAATAATTTGAAATCATAATAGGCAAAATTCGAAGCAGGCAACCCTTTTGATTATGTATAAACAGTTGCTCTTATTATTATTGACAAAAAACAGATAATACGGTATGGTATTGAAGTCTTGAGAAGACCAGATGATCGCCGTCAGGCAAATAAATGCCTGAGGGAGGAAAGTCCGAACACCACCCGGTCATGCGGCCGGGTAAGTTGGCACCTTCGAAATGGAGGCGGAAACGCGTGGTCTGAAGAGCACTATAGACTTTTGAGGCGCGCGTAAGCCAGGGAGAGTGTCACAGAAACAATACCGCTAATGGAGGCATAAACTTGGTGCCTCTGTTAGTAAGGGTGAAAAGAGTGGGCCCACCTTCGCGTGGGATAGCCCGCTTCGGCGGGTGAAAGCAAGAGCCCACAGGTCCGGTCAGTAATGATCGGACGGGAAAAACCCTGCCAGGTGCAAGACCGAATAGGTCCGGTCAGTCGACCGGACGGGTAGGTCGCTTGAGCCCAGTGGCAACACTCGGGCCTAGAGAGATGATCATCCTCTGTACCACTCACTTCGCTTCGCTATGTTTGGGCACAGAGCAAGCCCCCAATTTCAATACAGGGCTTGCTCTGCACCCGAGCGATAGTGGAACGGAGCGAGTGGTGCGGAGACAGAATTCGGCTTATCGGTCTTCTTGAGACGCTAACGACATTTTATGAAAAGAACTGAACTCGTTTTCAGCGGTGTTTTAGTACCAGTTGATTATCTGATGATTGTGGCAGCCGGACTGGTCGCGTATCGATTGCGCTTCCGCGAGATTGCCAGCCTGCGACCAGTCGTCTATGAGCTGCCGCTCAAGGAATTCATACCGATTCTCATCGGCGTTGGTTTGATTTGGGTATGTGTCTTTGCGCTGTCCGGCTTGTACACGATGCGGGGAACGCGGCGATTTCTCGACGAAATCGTAAAAATATTTCTGGCCTGTTCAACGGGCGTCCTCTTTCTCATGGTATTAATTTTTTTCCAGCGCGAGTTATTCTCCTCGCGGTTTATTATTTTAGCCGGCTGGCTGTTAGCAATCGTATCCGTCAGTATCGGTCGCCTGATTGTTCGATCAATCCAGCACGCGTTATTGCAAAAAGGCTATGGCTTACGCAATGTCCTCATCATCGGGTCGGGCGAGACGGCCAGTCTACTCAATAAGCAATTTCGAGCCAGTCCGCAACTGGGGTACCGGGTGCTGGCAGAAATACCTGTGAGTGGAGACGCAGCGATTCAGCAACTTGGCGGTATGCTCCAGGCACAGCCGATCGATGAAGTTATTTTGGCTGACCCGTCTGCTGGCCGAGAAACACGCCTGAAGATGGTTGACCTGTGTCACGATCGCCACGTCTCGTTCAAATATACCGCCGACCTGCTCGATGCGGCAATTTCGAACGTGACCATTGAAACCATTATCGGCCGTCCCATGATTGAGATCAAGCGAACACCGCTTGACGGCTGGGGTCGGATCCTGAAAAGAATCACTGATACATTTTTTGCGGCCATTATCCTTCTTATCTTGTCGCCGCTCTTGATTTGTGTCGCGATTATTATCAAGCTCGACAGCTCCGGACCGGTATTTTATCGTTCGGAGCGGGTCGGCGAACGGGAGCGCCGCTTCGGCGCGTATAAATTTCGCTCGATGGTGGAGAACGCACACGCTATGAAACCCGAGCTCATGAAGTTTAATGAACGTAGCGATGGTCCGTTGTTCAAGATGAAAGACGATCCCCGGGTAACGCGGTTCGGCAAATTCATCCGTCGGACGAGTCTTGATGAGTTGCCCCAACTCTTTAATATACTTCGGGGCGAAATGAGCCTGGTCGGCCCGCGGCCGCACGAACCCGAGGAAGTCCGCCGCTACCAAAAAGAACAGCGGAAATTGCTCGCCATTAAACCGGGTGTTACCGGGCTGGCGCAGATATCAGGACGTTCGGAACTGAACTTTAACGAGGAGGCGCGACTTGATATCTACTATATCGAACACTGGTCACCGTTATTAGATTTTAAAATACTTTTGCGTACCCCCTGGGTCGTATTGAGTGCTAAATCAGCAAGCTAACCTATGAAAATCGCATTAATTCACGAGCATTTGGCTCAGGACGGGGGAGCCGAACGAGTTCTGCAGGCGTTCCAGGAACTCTATCCGGACGCGCCAACGTATACCTTGGTTTATGACCGGAAGCGGGCCAATCCATCGTTTCGAGACCGGAAAATTTACACCTCCTTTATTCAGAAAATACCCCTCGGTTTGCGCCACTATCAATGGTTTTTGCCGTGGATGCCAACGGCGGTTGAGCATTATGATTTATCGGAATACGACGTGATCCTTTCATCGTGTTCCGCCTTTGCCAAGGGCGTGATCACCCGACCGGACAGTATCCATATTTGTTATTGTCATTCGCCGACGCGGTACCTCTGGAGTGATACCTACAGTTACGTTCAAGAGCTCCGCTATCCTTTATTGATAAAAAAACTTATCCCGTTTATCCTGCCCCGGATACGCCTCTGGGACCAATTGGCAGCCCAGCGGGTTGACGAATTTATTGCGAACTCGCAATCGGTACGACAGCGGATCGCAAAATACTACCGACGTTCGAGCGAGGTGATCTATCCGCCGGTCGAAATGCGGAATTTTCAAGTGTCGGACGGCTATGATAACTATTTTCTCATTGGCGGGCGGCTGGTGCCCTATAAACGGTATGATTTGGCTGTTCACGCGTTTAACCAACTTGGCCTGCCGCTCAAGATATTTGGTGATGGACCGGAAGAAAAACGCCTCCGAAAAATCGCGAAGGCGAACATCGAATTTCTCGGACCAGTTTCCGAACAACAGAAAGCTCAGCTGATGCGACGGGCGAAGGCATTTATCTACCCTCAAGAAGAGGATTTTGGTATCACGGCCATTGAAGCAATGGCGGCTGGTCGGCCCGTAATCGCTTTCGCCAAAGGCGGCGCCTTGGATACAGTCGTCGAAAATAAGACCGGAATATTTTTTGCCGACCAGCATTGGGCGGCTTTGGCCGACGCCGTACTCCGTTTCAAGCCGGAAACATTTGATCCGGCAGTAATTCGGGCGCACGCCGAGACGTTCAATCAGGACCGGTTCAAGGAACAAATTGGAAAATTAGTTGAAGAACGTTGGCGGCAACGTAAACATATTTAATCGTTCAATATATCGCCTATGAAATTTTCTGAGCACAAAGAGTTTATTAAACGCAATCGCCTCCTGATCATCGTTCTTACGGTTTTGGTCACCGCGGCCGCATTCGTTTTCACGTATCTGTCGCCGACTACGCATAAAGCCTCAATCTCGTTCGCGGTCAACCGGATTAATAAACAGGACACGGCGGAATACCAGTATGACGGGTATTACGCGATTCAGGCGAGCGATCTTTTCTCGCAGACGGTGGTCAGCTGGTTTTATACACCGTCGGTACTGCTCGAGATCTACGATCGCGCCGGGATTGATCCCTCGATCACGTCACTCGAGACGTTTTCAAGCCGTTTCAAAACCAGAAAGTATTCGGCCCAGAACATCGTCGTAACGTTTTCCGAACGGGATGAACAGACTGCCCAAAAAATATCGCAGTCAATCATCGACACGGTAAAAGAGCGCGGCGCCTCGCTAAACCAAACAGCCGATCGAAAGGCCTTATTTGAGGTCGTCGGTTCGACGCCGGTCATTGTGGCCCAGAAGCCCCCGCTCATTATTAATACGATTGTTGGGCTCGTTCTTGGTTTTTGTCTCAGCCTCGGCGTGATCTACCTTGTCCGGTATTTTAAGACCGGCTAACGCATGCGTATCGGTGTAGACATCCGATGCCTTTCAGAAGCGCGGCCGGGGGGCGTGCCACGCTATACTCGCCAGTTGCTCGAGCATTTATTGCGCTTGGATCAGCAGAACGAATATATTCTGTATTCGAACTCGTGGGCTCGTCCACGCGCCGCTTTTCCGCAAACGAACACGCAACTACGGCAAACGCGGTGGCCGAATAAACTCTATAATTCTAGTTTGGCGTTGCTTCGGCGGCCGCAGCTCGATCGCGTCATTGGACCGGTTGATCTATTTTTCGTGCCAAATATAAATTTTGTAAGTCTTTCCAAAAACTGTCCGTTTGTTCTGACGGTTCATGATTTATCGTTTGAGATTTACCCGCGCTTCTTAAATATCAAACGGCGACTCTGGCACGCGGGCGTATCGCCGCGGCGACTCGCCCGACGGGCCGACAAGATTATTGCCGTCTCCGAGCAAACAAAAAAAGACCTGATCGATGTGTACGAAATTCCGGCGGAGCGGATTGAGGTGATCTATTCAGGTATTGATGAAGAATGTTTTCATGAGAGCGCGGCGGCCGAAATAAAGGCGGTTCTCGCCGCTCATCAGCTCACCCAGCCGTATTTTCTATCGATCGGCTTCCTAGAGCCGAGAAAAAACCTGGTTACGCTGCTTCAAGCCTTTGACCAGTTTAAAGAACGCTCCACATTACCGCATACGCTGTTTATCGTTGGCGCGGCTGGTTGGCAATACAGTCAGCTTCAGAAGATGATTGCACAACTCAAACATGGGCGCGACATCCGGCTCCTCGGCTATCTGTCAGATCGAGAAAAACGTTGTCTCTTGAGGGCAGCCGATCTCTTTATTTACCCCTCGGTCTATGAGGGCTTTGGTTTCCCGCCCCTGGAAAGCGTAGCGGTTGGTACGCCAGTTATTGCTGCTGCCGCTCCGGCACTGCCAGAGGTTTTGCGCGATAGTGCGATTTTAGTACAGCCCTACAATGTCAGAGAATTGACGGAAGCGCTCCTGGCCAGCGCCGGAAATGACAAGTTACGCCAGCTGTTGCTCAGTCACCGACAGGAGGTTTTAAAAAACTATACCTGGCAACAGACTGCCAAAAAAACACTCGATTTATTTACCAATCTCGTAAACAATGCACATCGGAATTGACGCTCGCTTCCTCGGCCCAGGCGGCAAGGGGCTTGGGCGATACACCGAAAAACTCATCACCAATCTTGAAGCGACTGACCGCGAGAATCGCTACACGATATTTTTGCGACCGGAAAATATCGATACCTATCACCCAAAAAATCCGCGTTTTGCCAAGGTATTGGCGCCTTATCGCTGGTATTCCTGGCAAGAACAGATCGGTTTTCCGCGGCTTTTGGCCAAGTATCACCTTGATCTCATGCATTTTCCTCATTTTAACGTGCCGATACTGTATCGACGACCATTTATTGTCACAATTCACGATTTAATCATCACCCATTTTCCGACGGTTCGGGCGACGCGCCTCGGGCCGGTGATGTATTATTTTAAGAGGCTTGGCTATACCGTCGCGATCCGTTCGGCCGTGCGGCGCGCCAAGAAGATTATCACGGTTTCTGAATACGTAAAAAATGAATTGCATGACTATTTCCATCTAGCCAAAGAATCAATTGCTGTCACGTATGAAGCGGCCGATGCGTTCCCGGAGAGCCCGGATGCGCCCGAGCAGATCCTGCGTCGCTTGAAGGTTCAATCACCGTATCTGTTATATGTTGGCAACGCCTATCCGCATAAAAATCTTGAACTGTTACTTGAAGCGTTTGTTGAACTGCATCGGCAGCGTCCGGAAGTAAAGCTGGTCTTGGTCGGAAAAATGGATTATTTCTACAACCGCCTGATCGCTTTACGCCAAGCGTTGAAACTCGATGACGTTGTTATCTTCCCGGGTTATGTCGCCGACGCGGATTTGCCGGCCCTGTATCGCCAGGCGTTGCTCTATGTTTTTCCCTCACTTTCAGAAGGTTTTGGTCTCCCGCCGTTGGAGGCAATGCAATATGGCGCGCCCGTCGCCTGTTCAGCGTACTCCTGTTTGCCTGAAATTCTTGGCCAAAGCGCCGCCTACTTTGATCCAAAGAACAAACATGCTATAGTACAAGTACTTTTAGACCTTATTCAACATGAAGAAAAACGCGCGGTTTTACGACAGCGCGGTTTCGAGCAGGTGAAGCGATATAGCTGGAAAAGCATGGCCGAACAGACCCTGGCATATTATCGCGAGTCATAACAACGCGCATGGAACGAAGGAAGAAAAAAGGCAGCGCCAAGCGAATACCGCTTTCACATCTCCAGGAAGGCGGCTCGATCCCGGAGTCGAATGTCATCAATCTCCGGGAGTTGATGTTGCAAAAAGAAGTTGAACGGTTACGTCAGGAGTTGGAACAGCGAAAAAAGGGGACCGTCTTCGGAAAACTGAAGTCGCTGACCTCCAGCAAGCCGTCGAAAACCGCCGCCCCGGCGCCGTCTCAAAAAGTTGAATCGGTTGAGCTGGCTCCGCCGACAACATTCACGCAACCTGCAACCGCCGCTCCGAAACGCGCCGTCAAGTTCACCCCGCCCAGAATACGCATCGAGCGTCGCCACTTAAAATCGCTCTCGGCATTCATGGCCGTCTCGCTCGGTTTAATACTGCTCGTCTTCGGCTTATGGTGGTATCAGCGCCTGCTCGACGTCCGCGGCCAAGTTCTCGCCATCTCTATTCGCGCCTTTGACCAGCTTGTTCTGGCCGGCGAAGCCACGACGCAAAGCGATTATAATGCCGCTCGAGCCCGTTTTGCCGAGGCCTCAGACACGTTTCTGACCGCTCAGCGCGAGCTGGACCGAATCGGCGCCACGGTGATCGACCTGCTGCGCTTTGTCCCGCTGAAGGGCAAGCAGTTATCGTCCGGCGAACACCTCCTGGCGGCCGGTCAGGCGATTGCGCTAGCCGGGCAGGATATCACGCAAGCCATTCAGGCCTACAACCCGGAGATTGCCCAAAATAAAGACTTTTTAATACAAAATAACATCACCGATTTATTGGCGACCAGCCAAGAATACCTGGGACCAGCCCGGGATCGCCTGGCGCTGGCCTCGACGCATCTGAATCAGGTCGACGCCGATTCATTGCCGGCGCAATATCGAACCGCAATGGAGCGCGTGAAAGAAGGCTTGCCGCAATTGCAGCAGCAATTCGACCAATTCTTATTGTTCGGCGAAACCTTTCGAAAACTATTAGGAGGCGACGGTTCAAAACGGTATCTGATGATTTTTCAGAACAACCGCGAAATGCGTGCTACTGGCGGATTCATCGGCAGCCTCGCTCTGGTCGATATTGATCATGGCGCCATAAAAAAAATCGAGGTTCCCGGCGGCGGCCCCTATGATTTTCAGGGTCAGCTAACGGAACAGGTCGTTTCGCCGACGCCCTTGCATCTCGTCAACCCGCACTGGTTTCTCCAGGACGCCAATTGGTTTCCGGATTTCCCGACGTCAGCCAAGAAGATCATGTGGTTCTATGAAAAAAGTGGCGGACCAACCGTCGACGGGGTCATCAGCTTAACGCCCGAAGTCGTGATCAATCTCTTGAAAATCAGCGGCTCAATTGACCTTCAAGACACGTATGGGGTTACAATAACAAGTGAGAATTTTATTGACGAAACGCTCAATCAAGTCGAACAAGAATACGATAAAGAGGAGAACAAACCAAAGCAGTTTATCGCCGATTTACTGCCAATCTTGCTCCAGCGGATATTTGAGGGTGGCCAAAAGGAATTTTTTACCAACATTTCAGCCATCAGCGATGCGCTTGAGCGCCGCGATATCCTCTTTTATGTCCGCGATGAAACGCTTCAGACAAACGTAGTTAATCTCGGCTGGGCGGGTGAAATCAAACGGGTCAGCGGTGATTATCTGATGCTCGTGAACACGAACATCAGTGGTGGCAAAACAGACGCGGTGATCGACCAAACTATTTCTCACCAACTCGCGATCGGTACTGACGGCCAGGCGACGGCGACGGTTGAAATTACCCGCGTTCATAACGGGAAGGCTGGCGATCAATGGACTGGTGTAAAAAATATCGACTTTATGCGGCTATATGTGCCGGCTGGGTCAGAATTAATCGAGGCGACCGGCTTTGTCGCACCCGACCCGAAGCTTATGAAATGGCCGGAGGCCGGGTATCAGCCGGACACTGATTTGACTCAGATTGAGGGTCAGGTCATTATTGACGAACGCTCGAATACCCGGATCAACCAGGAGTTTGGGAAGACGGTGTTTGGAAATTGGGTTCAGGTCGAGCCGGGCCAGAGCGCGACCGTCCGGTTCGTCTATCGGTTACCGTTCCTGATTAAGCCAGAAAACTTGGTAAATTATTCGTTTCCGTACAGCCTCTTCATCCAGCGGCAGGCCGGGAGTTTCGACGCCTTGCTTCGGTCCCAGATTACCTACCCCGACGGTTATCAGGTTGTCTGGCAATGGCCAGACGAACAACAATTACGGAATGATTCGAATAGGTTGACGTTTGAAAAGATATTGGACCGCGATTATTATCTTGGTACGATATTCCAAATAAAAAAATAAGACTGGCTGATTGCGCCGGCTGCGTTTGCCAAGCTCCCCTTGACAAAATCGCCAGCTTGGTATATTATTGATGGTCGTAAAAAAATTCCGTCTGTTTCTCCTCTTGACCGTTGAAAAATGGGTGTGATGGTTTCTCGCTTGAGTTCTCTCTTCACTTCACAGGAAGACGAGGAAGGGAAGCCGCGTACACACCCATTTTCCAGCGGTGATACCACTGCACATTACTATTCTGGTCAATGACAATCTGAAGACTTGGCTTTCAAATTGCTCTTTATATTATTCCAAGTCTTCAGGTTGTTCTCGATCAGCCGGCCGGTATCCATGGAAGGAGGAGAGCGGCCATGAAAATCTCATTCTGGGAAAAACAGATGTTCGGCGTACTGTTCCTGGAGATCGCGGTCATCGTCTATACCTGGCTCACTCAGCCGGAGTATCTCGGCTATCTCTTTGGTCAGCGGTAGCCGAAGAAAGGGGACGGACAAATCCGCCCCCTTAACCATGTCGACACACGTTCACAATCAACGTGTGATTTTGTATAATATACTACGAACAATGGCTTATCCACACTTCCGGTGGCACATTTACTCCTGCCGGTAGTGAGGGAGGGAAGTCATCGAACATCAGCAAACAGAATCCTCGTTGCGCGCGTCGCAACACAAAATTTCGGATTTTTCGTCTTGCCGTTCGTTATTCGCCTCCTTCTCTCAACTCGGCAGGAGCGAGTCTGCGACCAACCCGCGCGAAGCGGGTTTTTCCATTGTTTTTTGTCGATATTGATGGTACTATAGGAAGGATATTATGCTAAAAAAGATACTCTACCGTCTGGAAACGACAATCCTCGGCGGCGCCATCATTGTTGGGTTCGCCTCGGTTTTGAGTCGGCTGGTGGGGCTCATCCGAGACCGGCTTTTGGCGTCAACGTTTGGCGCCGGCGAGGTGCTCGATGTGTATTATGCCGCTTTTCGGCTGCCTGACTTTATCTTTAACATTTTCGTCCTCGGCGCGCTTTCCGCTTCGTTCATTCCCGTTTTCCTTGAGTACTGGCATCGTGATCAGTCAAAACCGGAGGTGGAACGGCAAGCCTGGCCGATGACAAACTCGATTCTGAATCTGATCGCCATCACGCTCATTATTCTCGGCGGTTTGATGTGGCTGTTTACGCCGCAATTAATGGGTATTATCGCGCCTGGTTTTTCACCGGAAAAAAAGGCGGCGACTGCCCTACTGACGCGGATCATGCTGGTAAGTATCGTTTTCTTCGGGGTGAGCAATGTTTTAAGCGGAATTTTAAATTCGTTTCGGCGGTTTTTTGTGTATTCGCTCGCGCCGATCATGTATAATTTCGGAATCATTTTCGGCATATTGGTGCTCGCGCCGCACTGGGGCGTGAAAGGTCTCGCCTATGGCGTTGTGATCGGTTCGTTTGCTCACTTGGTTGTTCAGTGGCCGGCGGCGCGCCGCGTCGGTTTTGTCTATAAATGGATTTTTGATACCGCTCATGCCGGCGTGAGAAAAATCGGCCGGTTGATGATACCGCGGGCGCTAAGCCTCGGCGTTGTTCAGATCAACCAGGTGGTGATCAATGTTCTGGCCTCAAACCTGGGCACAGGCAGCGTAGCGGTTTTCAATCTGGCCAACAATCTTCAGAGTTTCCCCATTGGCGTATTTGGGATTTCACTGGCTATTTCGTCATTTCCGGTTTTCAGTAAGGCTTGGGCGGAAAATGATCGCGACGGCTTTGTCCGCCATTTCTCGGAGACTTTTCGAAGAATCCTTTTTCTCATCATTCCGGTTTCGGTGGGCATTCTGTTGCTTCGCGCTCAATTTGTCCGGATCATCTTGGGTGCGGGCGCGTTTGACTGGAACGATACCATCCTGACCGCCCAGACGCTCGGATTTTTTTCGTTATCCCTCTTCGCCCAAAGCCTGGCACCGATGCTCACCCGCTCGTTTTATGCCTTTCAAAACACGAAGACGCCGGTGATCATCAGCTTGATTTCGATGGCGATGAATATCGGCCTCGGGATTTGGTTGAGCCAACGCTGGGGTATTTATGGATTGGCGTTGGCGTTTTCAATCTCGAGCGTTGTAAACACGTTACTCTTATTGATCGCCTTGCGTGTCGTTGTCGGCGATCTCGATGAACGAAGAATTCTGCGTTCCACCCTAAAAATTATCGTGGCGACGATCGCCATGGGCGCGATTGTTCAGCTCATGAAATATTTTATTGCCACCGGTGTCAACATGCAAACCTTTCTGGGTATCGCCCTGCAGACGAGCATTGCCTTTGTGGCCGGCGTGATTGCCTACATTATCATCGCCTACGTGCTGCACTGCGAAGAAATCAGCGCTTTGCGGCAATGGCTTGATAAAGCCAAGCGACTTTTTCAGCGTAACGGACAGTCAACCAATTATGAATGAAGCCATAACGCACATCCGGAATTTTTGCGTGATCGCACATATTGATCACGGGAAGTCGACCTTGGCCGACCGTTTTTTAGAAGCCACAAAAACGGTACCGAAGCGCCTAATGAAAGAGCAGCTGCTTGATCAAATGGATCTGGAGCGAGAACGGGGGATAACGATCAAGCTCCAACCGGTGCAGATGCGATATCAAGCCAAAGACGGGCAGCAGTATCTTCTGCATTTTATCGATACGCCCGGTCACGTGGATTTTTCGTATGAAGTCTCCCGGACGTTGGCCGCGGTCGAAGGCGCGATTTTGCTGGTTGATGCTACCCAGGGGATCGAGGCGCAAACCCTCTCGCATCTCTATCTCGCGCTTGAAGAGAACCTGACGATTATCCCAGTTATCAACAAAATTGATTTGCCGAACGCCGACACCGAGCGCGTCACAAAAGATCTCGTCAAACTCATCGGCGTTGCCCCAGCAGACGTTATTCTGGTGTCGGCCAAAACAGGCCAGAACATTGAGCAGATTCTCGAACGCGTCGTCCAGGTTATCCCGCCGCCTTCGGGAGATCAAGTACAGCCGTACCGGTCGTTGATTTTCGACTCGGTCTATGATGAATACCGCGGCGTCGTCGCGTATGTGCGCGTGGTTGATGGGGCGATTCGGGCCGGCGATAAGGTGCGTTTTTTACAGACTGATCGCGTCACTGAGGCCTTGGAGGTCGGTGTTTTCAGCCCGAAACTTGATAAGCGCGATGAGCTGACGGCCGGCATGATCGGGTATATCGTCACGGGTTTGAAAGAAGTGGCTGATTGCCGCGTGGGCGATACGGTCGTGAAAGAGGCGCCGCCATATCCAGCCGCGCTACCAGGCTACCGATCCGTGAAGCCGATGGTGTTTGCCGGACTCTATGCCAAGGTTGGAAATGAATACCCGCGGCTCCGCGAGGGGATCGAGAAGTTAAAGCTCAACGACGCCGCCCTGACCTATGAGCCTGAGAATTTTCCAGCTTTGGGTTTCGGCTTTCGGGCGGGATTCCTGGGTCTGCTTCATTTAGAGATAGTTCAGGAACGTTTGCAGCGCGAGTATAATATTGACTTAGTCGTGACGGCGCCGAGCGTTGCCTATCACGTCTACACGCGCGGACAAGCCGAGTCGATCACGATCCGGAGTCCCCAAGAGCTGCCGAATCTGGCCGAGATCGAAACGATGGAAGAGCCGTGGCTCAAAGTTGATATTGTCTCGCCGTCCGGCTTTATCGGTTCACTCATGAAGCTGATTGAAGAAAGTCACGGCATTTATTTAACCATGGAGTATCTTGATCCGGAGCGCGTAGTCGTCCATTGCGAAATCCCCTTAGCTGGCGTCATCATCAACTTTTATGATAAACTAAAAAGCGCGACGCGCGGCTATGCCTCGATGAGTTATGAGTTGTTGGAATACCGTAAAGCCGACCTTGTCCGTTTGGACATTGTGGTTGCGGGTGAAGTCGTCGAGCCGCTGGCGACGATCGTGCGGCGAAGCGAAGCCTATGCCAACGGCCGCCGCATCGTTGAGAATCTCAAAGAGACGCTTCCGCGCCAGCTCTTTGAAGTGAAAATACAGGCTACGCTTTCGAGTACGATTATCGCGTCTGCCCGGCTAGCCCCGTTGCGGAAAGATGTCACGGCCAAGCTCTATGGCGGCGACGTCACCCGGAAGATGAAGCTCTTGGAAAAACAAAAAAAGGGCAAAAAGCGCATGCGCGAGACGGGGCGGGTTGATATCCCGCCAGAGGCCTATCTTGCCCTCTTGCGGAAAAAATGACCAGCTCGTTTATTGCCCGAACGCCGGCAGCACAGTGAAGAAGACCATCGCAAAGACGCCGATGATCGTGATAATCAGCCAGATGATTTGAATTTTCTTACGATTTTTATTGACCAACATAGAGTTCAATGTTCACCCATTATTTTACCAAACATTTAAAGGAAGGGGAAGAGATCGTCTGTCTGGTGCGGCGGTACTACCTGACGTACGCGTTTCACATCTTTTTGTCGCTGGTCTTCATCCTTCTGCCATTCTTTTTTCTCTATCCGCTTTTCCGCTGGGGTACGGCCGGCATCATCATATTTTTTCTGGCACTGGTATTCGGAATTATCTTTGCGCTCCGTCAGACCGTCATTTATTATCAGAACGCCCTCGTGGTGACCAGGGAGCGCATTTTGGATTTTGACCAAAAAGGGTTGTTTGAACGAGTTGTTTCGGAATCGACCTATGATAAAATTCAGGATGTCAGTTTTCGCATCAAAGGAGTCATGCCAACACTATTTAATTATGGCGATCTTGAGATACAGACTGCCGGCTCTCAGGCAAACCTGGAGATAAAAGACATCGCCGAACCTCAGAAAGTGCAGGATACGATCATTCGAATTCAACGCGAAGTGTCCGCCCAGAAGACGCCGGACGACCTGTCAGCCAAGGAATTGATTGATCTCGTCATGAGGATAAAGAAGGGGATGAGCGATGAACAATTCAAAAAGCTCATTGCCTCAGAGGAGATGGCGGGAAAAAACCAGAAAAGGCCAAAGAAGTAGTTTGCCTTGTCGGAATTTATCGGTTTTGGTATAATCTGTACCATGAGACCGAAGAATCCCACGAATGCATGGCGGCGTTTTCTAACATCGAAAATCCTTCTCGTTATCGAATTGGGAATAATCGTGCTGTTTTCCGTGGCTTTAATTAAGGAAATTTTCAGGCGCTGGGAAGTCCGTCAAGAAATACAGAAGCTTGAAGAGCAAATAGCCGAACTCCAGAATCAAAACACCGAATTATCGGGTTTAGTCGCGTATTTTCAGTCTGACTACTACAAGGAGCAAGAAGCGAGATTAAAGCTTGGTCTTCAAAAAGAGGGTGAATCAGCAATCAGCGTTCCTATTGCCGGTGGCTCAGCTGGGGTCGGTGGACAGACGACAACAGCTAGCGATAGCTCGGACAATGACCAGCTTTCCCCTCCGCAAAAATGGTGGAATTATTTTTTTGCTAAAAAATAAAGGATCATTATGCCACGAAACTCATCAAACGGCCGAGGTAAAAAAACTGAGGCAAATCAGGACCTAAAAAAGAAGAGCAACGGTGCGTCGGCGAACGTAAAAAGCCAATCCGATACTATCGCTGAATCTGAATTAAGCGATCGAGATATGGCCGAAGCGCGGAAGGAAATCCTTGAGGTAATCCATAAAGACGCAATGCCGGCTAATCAAAAACAAGGGCAACCGCAGAAAACGGCAAAACCGGCCCCACCCGTAAAAGCGTCGCCACCGCCACCGCCAAAGGTCCAAGCTCCGCCCCCCGTGAAAAAAATAGTACCGCCGGTCGCCCCGAAACCGACGCCACCGCCCGAACCGCCGCCACCGTCGATAAAGCCGTCCGAGGCCGAAATAAAGGAGCCGAAAAAGAAAAAATCCACCAGCCTTAAGAAGAAAGTAGTATTATTTGTCGTCGCAGGTTTGTTGGGCATCGTTGTCGTTGCCCTCGTGGTCTTTGGCGTCGGATTATATCGCTATAAATGGAATAACCGGGTGATGACCGAGGTGATGAAAATCGTTCCATACCCGGCGGCCATAGTGAAATACCATCTCGTTCGGTATAGCGACTTTAATCACGACCTGGCCGCGTTGAAACAGTATTACGACAAACAGGCTTCGCTTACCCCTGATCTGGTTACGAAACCATCAGAAGAGGATTTTCGGTCGCTCATCATCGATAAACTCATCAAGGACAAACTGCTGGAAATTGAGGCAAAGACGTTAGGTATAACGGCTACCCAAGCTGATATCAATACTGAGGTCGACAAGCTTAGCACGGAGTCAGGCGGTCGTGACGCGCTCGAAGCGACCTTGCAGGAAATGTACGGCTGGAAACTCGCTGATTTTGAAAGAAGTATTCTTAAGAGCTACGTCTTGCGCCAGAAAGTTCAGGAAAAGCTTGCCTTTGACGCTTCGCTCAGTTATAACCAAAACGCCAAAAAGCGCATTGACGAAGTCGCCCAAAAATTGAAGGATGGCTCGAAGTTTGAAGATCTTGTCAAAGAGTACAATGAAGACACCTCGTCCGGTGAAACCGGCGATCTCGGCTGGGTGGCTCGGTCTGATCTCGATGAAAAATTCGCCACGGCCGCATTCGCCCTGAACGAAGGAGAGGTCAGCTCAATTGTCCAGACGGTTTACGGTTATCACATTATCAAGCTCGTCGAAAAACCGAAGGCTGATGATACAGCCAACAATGGCACCGAAGGTGAAGAGCGGTATCATCTCCAGCATATCCTGGTGTACACGATGGGCGTCGATCAATGGTTGACCGAAAAGGAAACCGCCGCGAAAATCTATAATTACATTAAATAGGATGGTATAAAAACAAACCCCGAAGAGCCGGGGTTTGTTTTATATCACAGACTGAACCGTAAAAAGGTTACTGGAGCCGATGGTCGGAATCGAACCGACAACCTTTCCCTTACGAAGGGATTGCTCTGCCAATTGAGCTACATCGGCCTAAAAAAATTATGGAAAGTCACGCTCCTGTCGCCCAGCCATTTTTCTTCTCCGGACAGCCGGATCGGCCGGCCGTCCTCATGATCCATGGGTTTTCCAGCGGACCATCTGATGTTATCGAATTAGGCGAGTATTTGTCAAAGCACGGCCTGACCGTTTCAGGCCCTTGCTTGCCCGGACACGGGACAACGCCCGATGATTTGAATACGAAACGGGCATCGGATTGGAGCGCCGCCGTGGTCAGCGAATATCAGCGTTTGAGAACGGTATCGCGAGGTGGAGTCGCCGTAGTCGGCTATTCTTTCGGCGGGAATCTCGCCTTGATTGTGACCGCCGAACACGCCCTCCAACCGTCCGGCCTTGTTACCATTAACACCCCACTATTCTTGCCTCACGAATATCTGCATCGTTTTCTTATTCCCCTCCTCATGCGGCTGAAGAAAAGCGTGACCAAAAGCTGGGTTAAGCCGGCTCAGCGGGCGCACTATGAACGGCTGGGGAAGTATCTCGTCTTGCCACTACGCGCGCTTCACGCGATGTATCGAGTGATTGTTCTCAGCCGGAAAATACTCCGGCGCATTCAGACGCCAATCATGGTCGTTCAAACTCGAAAAGATTTCAATGTGCAGCCACGAAGCGCCCACTATCTCGTTGATCAGGTCGCTTCTCGTGACAAAGCATTGCACTGGCTTGATAGCCCGGAACACCATTATTATGAAACACCGCAACGGTTTGAGGTCTATCGGGCAATCTATGACTTTATCAATAAACACTCGGCCGTCCATGAAACAAACAATCCTTCTCGTTGAGGACGAACAGCCGTTGGTCCGTCTGTACCAACAGGTCTTCGAGCGGCACTCAACCTACACACTCTTGGTTGCCCAGACAAAGGAACAGGGGATTGAGCTGGCCATAAAACACCGGCCAAAACTGTTGCTCCTTGATTTGATCATACCGGAACGGCCGGGGGAGATGGTCGCCTATGACCGGCGGGTCGGGTTTGACCTGCTGGCCGACCTACGGCAGCATCCGAAGACGCGCCAGCTGGTCGTTTTCGTGTTCAGCAACATTGACACGCACGAGGATCGGATACGCTCGGAAGAGCTGGGCGTCGCCGAATACCTGGTCAAAGCCGCTGAAACGCCCGCCAGCGTGATCGAAAAGGTGCATCAGTACGTAACGGTGTAAGGATGAAACCGCGAGGGGCCCGGTCATGAACTGGAGCGGGTGATACCGCCACGGGCGCGACGATCTCCTCACTGCATCCTTCGCGGGAGCAGATGGAGCGGGATACGAGACTCGAACTCGCGTCTCTTGCTTGGGAAGCAAGCATACTACCCCTGTACTAATCCCGCCGGCAACTGCCGCCGAGGACCAAGAAAGCAGGCACTCTACCAACTGCCCGGCAAAGCCGGGTCCGGCTCTGCCGGAAACGACGCCCGCCCGTTTGACAAATACTTCCAGAAACGTTTTACTTAAGATGTCCCTACTTTCCTTATTATACGCATGAGGAAGGTGACGCGTCAATGCTATAATAGTATCTAATCGAACGGGACTATTTTTGTTGGAATTCAGCGGATACCTTTTCCCAAAACAAGCCATGATCTATCTCAAAAACGTCACCAAAAACTATAAACCGAACACGGTCGCTCTCAAAAACGTCACTCTCCATATCCGTCCCGGGGAGTTTGTTTCGATCGTCGGCCAATCCGGCACCGGCAAAACCACTCTCGCCAGGCTGATTATTGCCGAGGAGAGGGTAACAAAAGGACGGATTGTTATCGGCGGCTGGGATATCACCAACATTAAACACGACGAGGTGCCAACCTTGCGTCGGCAAATCGGCGTTGTTTTTCAGGATTTTAAGCTCCTGCCGAAAAAGACGGTCTATGAAAACGTCGCTTTTGCGTTGGAGGTAGCCGGCGCATCGCCAACCAAGATCCGGACAATCGTTCCCCAAGCCTTAAAGATCGTTAACCTTGAAGATAAAACAGACCGCTTTCCGGGCCAAATATCCGGTGGCGAACAGCAACGAGTTGTCATTGCGCGTTCCCTGGTCCACCGACCGAAAATCATCATTGCCGATGAGCCGACCGGCAATTTGGACTCGATTAACGCCCAGGAGATTATCGACCTGCTGGTAAAGATAAACAAATTCGGCACGACCGTTGTCTTGGTGACGCATAACCGCGATATTGTCAACGCGCTCCGGAAACGGGTAATCACCCTCGATCACGGCCAGATCATTTCCGATCAAGAGGAAGGAGAATACCTTTTATAATGCTTTAGCCACGAAACATGATTTCGTTTTATCGCGCGCTCAAATTTGCCTGGCAGAACTTCATCCGAAATATTTGGCTTTCCGCCGCCACCTTATTGATTTTAGTTCTGACGCTTTTTTCCGTAAGTCTGCTGGGAGCGGTAAACTTCATCGGCGATCGCGCGATCCAGTCAGTTGAAGAAAAAGTGGATTTAAGCGTCTATTTTAATCCCGACGTGGCCGAGAAAGAAATCCAGGCCATCCAAGCCCGACTCCAGACGCTCGACTCAGTGAAAGACGTGACGTTTATTCCAAAAGAGCAATCGCTGGCCTCATTCAAAGAACGTTTTAAGGATGATCCGGTTATCCAAGAAACACTGGAAATATTAGCGGATAATCCGCTGGGCTCAACCTTGATCGTTCGCGTGAATGACCTTAATAAAACAAACGAGGTTTTGCAGGTATTATCAGACCCGAGCTACAGCCAGCTTATTTACGACCGGGATTTCGAAGACTATCAAACCGTTATCCGGCGGCTGACGAATATCACCGATCGCTTGTATCAAGTCGCGCTGGTGATGAGTGTCACCTTTATCATTATTGCGATCCTGGTTATTTTTAACACCATTCGGATTACCATTTACACACATCGTGAAGAGATCGGTATTATGCGTTTGGTCGGCGCGACGGGCTGGTTTATCCGCGGGCCGTTTATTCTCGAAAGCGTTATCTATGCGTTGCTTGGCACGGTAATCTCCACGGGCATACTCTATCCGTTGTTAAAAGTCATTTCTCCGCAAATTACGAACTTTTTCCAGGGTTATGATCTGAATATTGCGAGCTACTTTGCCAGCCATTTCTTCGAAATATTCGGCCTCCAGCTGATTGTAGCTCTGATTCTCTCGGTGATATCGTCAATGATTGCGATTGGTCGGCATTTGAAGGTATAAAATTACGATACGGGTGCTCGATAATTTATAGAGCGTGCCAAAAAAACCACCAACCGTAAAGCCTAACCCTCAGCGTCCCAGCATATCCAATCGCATAAAAAGGCTGGGCCGGTTTTGGCATCAGCTTGGTCCTGGCCTGACAACCGGGGCGGCTGACGACGACCCGTCCGGCATTGCTACCTATTCGCAGACGGGAAGCCGTTTCGGCTTCCAGCTTCTTTGGCTGGCCGCATTTACGTTTCCGTTCATGACGATTGTCCAAGAAATGTGCGCCCGGATCGGCTTGGTTACCGGCCGCGGCTTAGCGGCCAATATCCGTCTCCACTTTCCCCGCTGGATGCTGTATCTTTGCACGGTACTACTGTTTATTGCCAATACATTCAATATCGGCGCGGATCTCGGCGCCATGGCTGAAGCGGCAAATCTCATCGCCCCGCAATTAAAATACGCTCTCTTGCTTATCGGCTTTACTGTGGTAACGCTGATTTTGGAAATATTCACCTCGTATCGCAAGTATTCAAAAGTGCTAAAAATATTGGCGCTGGTCTTGCTGGCCTACGTGATTACTGCGTTAACGCTCAAAGGCGTTGACTGGGGAGACGTGGCGCGTCGAGCCGTTATCCCATCACTGCAATTATCGCGCGATCAAATCCTCCTGATCTGTGGCATTCTTGGCACGACTATTTCGCCGTACCTCTTTTTTTGGCAGGCCTCCCAAGAAGTCGAGGAAGAAATCTTAGACGGCCAAACGACGATAAAAGCCCGATCGCAGGAAAATAATTGGCCGGAGATCCGGGCTATGCGTAAAGACGTATGGACCGGCATGTTCTTTTCAAATATCGTCATGTTTTTTATTATCTTGACGACGGGAGCAGTTTTACACCCGGCGGGAATTACAAACATCGATACCGCCGCTCAGGCCGCTGAGGCGCTTCGACCGTTTGCTGGAAAATATGCCACCCTTCTCTTCGCTGTGGGTATCATCGGGATCGGGCTGCTGGCGATACCGGTGTTGGCTGGTTCAGCCGCCTATGCTTTTTCAGAAAGTTTTCGCTGGCATGAAGGACTTTATCGGAAGTTAAAAAACGCTTATGCTTTTTATGGGGTGATTATTGCTGCCATTGTCATTGGTTTCGCCATCAATTTCATCGGTCTTGATCCGATTAAAGCATTGATTTACGCGGCCATTCTTAATGGTATTATCGCGCCCATTCTGATGATTTTTATCATGCTCATCAGTGGCAGCAAAAAACATCTGGGTGAATACGCCAATAGTCGGCCAGTAAATGTTCTGGGATGGATAATTACTTTTTTTATGATTATTGTCGCCATTGCGAGCATAATATTCTTATTTCTTAAATGAGTTGAAAAAACTTCGATTGTTTGCTAGGATATGGGTGATACGCCCATTTTTTGTTTGTAGGCGCGGCGGGTGTCGATAATAATAGCGGTTTTTGATCCGGGGTCGTCTAATGGTAGGACACTGCCCTTTGGAGGCAGGTATCGGGGTTCGAGTCCCTGCCCCGGAGCCAGTAAATCAAAACTATGAGCAATAATAACCAACCAAAAAATATTAGAGAACAAAGCGAGGCACTATATGAATTTGATAGGATATCAAAAATATTAGAAAGCAAAATTTTTGAGAAAAGAAACTGGAAAAATCCATTGGTGCAATCAGCCTTTACAGAGCTAATAATTAGATTGCAAAATTTGCTTTGGAAGTGCGATAAATCTGGAAAGAGAATAAATTTTACCGATGATATGGTTGTTTTAAAATATAATAATGGTAGAAGGCTTGTAAAGGATATAACAAGTGCTGTTCGTTATGTAAGGGATGCTGCTTGCCACATTGAATCGGATAATTATTTATTAGATGGTAAAACTGTTTTTTATTTTAATATTGCATACGGTAAAGGAAAAATAGCAAACATATCAGGGAAGGAATTAGTTTCAGATTACGAAAACGATGTTTGTTTTTTCTTCGGCGATCAAAAACTCTATTTAAATCGACATATCATCAGGGCTCTTAATGAAGTTAAAATAGTTCTCAAAGGCTTATACCCAATGTTTTCAGTCGCTTACGATTAAACTTATAAATTCGCGGTTAATAGCATGGATTAAGCGGAGCCAAACTTGTCATGAGTAGTAGATAAATTCAGTTGGCTGAGTGAATACAACCGATGAGGTAATTATAGTGAAGACGCTCATCATCTACCAATCAATCCACCACCACAACACGGAAACTATCGCCCGGGAGATGGGCGATGTTTTGTCGGCTGACCTGAGGAAGCCGTTTACGATAAAACCTGAAGAGGTTATGGAATATGATTTGGTCGGCTTTGGTTCGGGTATTTATTTTTGGAAACACCACCAGGCGCTGCTGGATTTTGCCAGTCAGCTGCCTAAACGCGAAGGTTTTCCCGTTTTTATATTTTCAACTCACGGCGCCTGGTTCGGCAGCCACCAAGAGTTGCGCCGGATGCTCGTGGACAAAAAATACCAGATTATTGGCGAATTTGATTGCCCGGGCTGGGATAGCTGGGGGATATTTAAATACATCGGCGGCTTATATCGTGGCCGGCCGAACACGAACGACTGTCAAAAAGCCCAACAGTTTGCAGAGAAGGTATTGAGAACAGCGGGAAAAGAAAAGCCCTCGTGAGCGAGTCACAAGGGAACGAGCCGGCCATGGGTGCGGGGATTCATTCCGGGCTGAAGCAGGCAAGAGAGTGCGGTGAGTGGTCTTTCTGCGCCTCGGCTGCCGGCTGCCAGGCATCCCTTGTCGCTGAGTCCGAGCGCAACCGGCGATACTCTTCCTGCCGCAGCACGCGTGGACTGGTCCAGCGCAGGACGATCTCGCGACGAAGGGGGATGGTCGGACGATGGGGGTTGGGCTGCAGAAAGATCGTCCGATCAAGGTCCACGGACAGATACGGTTGTTTGGCGCACCGACCGGGCGGGCAAGCAATCGTCACTCGGCCCGGGACCCACCTGTCCGAGAATGCCAGCTGATCGTCGTCCGGAAAGAACCTGGCTCGATCATCCACGTAACACATGACACGATCGCCGACCGCGACCCACGCCGCCGAGCGTTCAGCCGGTAGCGCAACGGGAGTAGCCAGGGCTACGCACCTCATCGAATACACTCCTCCTTGGAAATAGGGCGTCTGGTGTGGTGCCGTAACTGCTTGGAGAAACGGCGGTAATACCTGCGGTTTACCATACTTATGCAACAGATGCAAGAGGGTGGTTTGTGTATTTTTTCATGGCCAGCTACAATAGATATGAAAGCTTGCCAATAATGGTGAATACCATGAAGTCAAAGAAACCTTGGAAAACGCTTAGCTCAAAGATTGTTTATCAAAATCACTGGATGAAAGTGTTGGAGAAACGGGTTATCCGTTCTGACGGCAGTCGAGGTGTCTATGGCATTGTTGAAAAACCCGATTACGGCGTTACCATTCCCATTGCGGGTAAAAAAATATACCTGATCCAGCTCTACCGGTACGCTGTCAAGGCAGTGTCCTGGGAATTTCCGCAAGGCGAGTGGGAAAAAGGGGAGAGTATGGTTGCCTCAGCGCGGCGGGAACTGACGGAGGAAACTGGTATGAAGGCAAAAACAATGACCCGTCTCGGCCATCTGTGGCTAGCCTGCGGACATCATACCCAGGGATATACTGTTTTTTTGGCTGAGGGCTGTGTGCGGACAGGCAATTTTGATACCGGCGAGGTTGACCGGGTGAAAGGGTTTTCACTCACGCAAATACTGAAAATGATCCGTGATGGTCGGATTAAAGATAGCCAAACCGTAGTGGCCATTCAATTATTCTTGAATCATCGGAAAAAGAAATAATCGAGCCAACCAAAAACCACTGTCCAATGGCAGCGGTTTTTGTATTGATCGAGTTTATTGTCCCGCTTCTCTGCCCGTTTCCTTAAAGAAATCCAAGGGCTCGCGCAGGCGCTGGCCGGGCAAAAGGTCGATGGGTTTCACGCCCCAGCTGTGGTGGCTCTCTGGATCACCCTCTGTTTGTTTCCAGCCGAAAACGGAGGTGTTGTCAGCGTTGCGGTATTGAACCTTAACCGTCCGATGGGCCTCAAGTGTCGTCTGGCCAGCCGTTGTCACGGCTCGTTCGCCCGTAGTTGTCTCAATAATCTCAGTATAGGAGCCGACCTGAGTTCGCTCAATACTGACTTCCCAGTGTTCACCCTTTTTCTCACCGGCGGTGACTTTACCCTCTTCCTTCGTCAAAGCGCCGCGTTCATCATAATTACGCAATGTTTCCCAGTCGTGTTCTTTCATCTGATGACGTCCGCGTTCAAGTTCGGTCTGACCGTTATCGCTGTATTCACGTTCGATTTCTGTGATTGACTTTACCTCCTCAGTATCCTGCCACTGAGTATCAGGTCCTTGTTTGCGCACATAATCCCAGCGCTTCTGCCAGAGCAAGGCCTGTTCTTTTTTCCCGTCGCGCATGATTTCCTGTTCGGGATCGCGGATTGTCTCAGTTTTCGGGTACCCTAGCTCATTGATGGTTTCAGAGCGCTCGCCGGGCAGGTTTTCAATATTAAAACCGCGGCCAGGCAGCTCATGGCTTTTTACCATCTCGCGCCGGAGCGCACGTTCTTGTTCAGGATTTTCGATCATGTTCGTAATTGGTTAATATTCTAAGTGTCTATTATCATTGTACCGGTAATTTTGAACAATGAACAGACCAATATATCTAAAAAACGCCATTTTGTCAAGGCCCCGTTGACGAAATGGGCGGTAGGGTATATCATGAACGCATGACAACGAGCCGCCTGTTGATTACCGTTAATAGTTTTTACCAGTTCTGACTGGCCAGTTTGCGTTGAAAGCGCTTTTCGCCAGTCAGAAGACTGGCGGTTTTTAATTGTTCCGGGACTTGTCCCGGACCTCCTTCCGGGGTAGTTCAGCTGGTAGAACGCTCCGCTGTTAACGGAGAGGTCGGTGGTCCGAGTCCACCCCCCGGAGCCAGGCTTTTTCGCCGGGAATTATTCAAAATCAGACAATGAATCAAAACACGAGAAAAACTTTGGCCCATTATTGGTTCGCGAGTTTGCGGTACAAAAAAACCGTCTCGTTTGCCGTTTCCGGGGTTATCGCCGCCTCGGTCTTAAATGTCATCGTCCCGCTCTATTTCAAAAAGTTTTTTGACATTCTCACGAACGGTAGCGCGAAGGACATCATCGCAAAAGAATTGATATCAGTATTGATAATTATTGGAGTATTACGCTTGGTTCAATGGGTTTGTTGGCGAGTGGCCACCTTTACCGCCAGCTATGCACAATCCAAGGCCATGACCGATCTGACCGATTATTGCTTTGCGTACCTCCAGAATCATTCGTTCGGGTTTTTTACCGATAATTTCGTCGGGTCGTTGGTCAAAAAAGTAAAATGGTTCGGGCGGTCATTTGAGGTTATTTCAGACCGGGTGTTGTGGGATTTGCTACCACTCGTGGTAAACATCTCGATAATTATCGCCGTCTTGTTTCAACGCGATACCTATTTAGGCGTTGGCGTTTTGGTGTGGTTAGTCATATTCTTTACCATCAACGCGTTCTTTATCCGCTACAAACTGAAATATGACATTCAGCGAAGCGAGGCTGAAACGAAGACGACCGGGTATTTGGCGGACACGATTACAAATCAGAGCACGATCAAGCTATTCGACGGGTATGACCGGGAAGTGAAAGGTTTTGGGGCGATAAACGAAGAACTGCGTCGATTGCGCCGCCTGACCTGGGACTTTGGTAATTATTTTGAAGCGGTTCAAGGCTTTCTCATGACCTTTCTTGAAATCGGTATTTTCTATCTCGCGATAAAGCTGTGGCAACAAAACATCCTAACGGTTGGGGATTTTGTGTTGATTCAGGCGTATCTGATCAACATGTTCATGAGCATTTGGAGTTTCGGCAAAGTAATCCGTCACATCTATGAAAGCTTGGCTGATGCGGACGAAATGACGGCTATCCTGGAAACGCCCTACGAGGTGACGGACGCTCCAGGTGCGCGCGATTTACGCGTTACTGCTGGTCGGATACAATTTGAAGGGGTTGATTTTAATTACCGACAGACGCGGTCCGTATTGCGGCAGTTTACCCTCGAGGTGGCACCGCATGAACGTCTCGCCATTGTCGGCTCGTCCGGTGCTGGTAAAACAACTCTGGTCAAGCTTCTCCTGCGCATGCACGACGTGACCGCTGGCCGGATCCTCATCGACAGCCAGGATATTGCGCACGTCACCCAGCGGAGTCAGCGTCGCCAGATCGGCCTCGTGCCCCAGGACCCCATCCTGTTCCATCGAAGTTTAATGGAAAATATTCGGTATGGAAAACCAGGCGCCACTGATGGTGAAGTAATTGCCGCGGCCAAGGCGGCCAATTGCCATGAATTTATTTCAACGCTGGCCGAAGGGTATAATACTCACGTAGGTGAGCGCGGCGTGAAACTATCGAGCGGGGAGCGTCAGCGGGTGGCGATCGCTCGCGCCATCCTGTACGATGCGCCGATTTTAGTGCTCGACGAGGCGACGTCAAGCCTTGATTCCGAGTCTGAACGGCTGATTCAGGAAGCGCTTGACCGGTTGATGGCCGGAAAAACGGTGCTGGCGATCGCGCATCGACTTTCGACGATCAGAAAAATGGATCGGATCATTGTTATTGACAAAGGCGGCATCGTCGAGGAAGGGACGCACGAGATACTTTTGCAAAAAAATGACGGACTGTATAAGCATCTTTGGGAGTTGCAAGCCGGCGGATTCATAAAGTAATCACTGCCGTTTCTCAAATGATTTGACAAAGGACGGCGATTTGTGATACATCATAGGCGATAACCCAACACGGTACCAGGGGAGAGATGGGACAATGGGCACAGTCGTTTCGGGGGAATTGTCGAGGGATCGGCATGTCCGCATACCTGGGAATATCATCCGTTGCTGCGTATTGTCGGCCAGGATGATCTTTCCGGAGTCACTACGTTTCGGAGAGCTGAGAGAAAGGTTTCGGTGCCGCGGTGAGCACATCATACCAGAGATGTTCCCTGACGGTCTCGATCTGAGCGAACGACCGGTCACGGTGGTGACGCTCGGTCTGGCCACCGGCCGGGTGTATCCTACGCAGATCGGCCAGCTCTTTGAGGCTCTGGGCATGAGATTCGCTCTGCTGCGGGAACTGACGCCGAAGGCGCGACAGCTAAACCGTGGCTGGGGGACATGTTATGCTCCCTGCGCTCTCCGGCCGATGCCATGCAGCGGTGATCAGCGGGCAATCAGCTATGTTTGGTGGGATTACGACGGCCCGCCCCGGATGGAGGTTCAGCCTGAGTCAGAGACGTTGTGGTTAGGCTCGGGAGTGCGTGGATATTGCGTCTATCTGGGAGTGGCCACGGACCGATTTCCCGTTGAGGAAGACACTATCGAAGGAGGAGCGCTGGCCGGCCCGACACCGGAAGAGGAGGCAGCTGCCTACATCAGCACATTCAACGCCGGTCTTCCTCGGTGGTTACAGCAGCAAGTGGCTGCGAGACAGACCGACGCTGGCTCCAGTTGCGAACCAGGGGGGTGAGGGAGAACGCCCTAGGAGGATCGGTCTGATCCGAATGGTGCGAGGCTTGGTTTAGAGAAACCAAGCTCTTTTATTTAGGTCGCGTTATTCTCGCAACCCTGGTTATATCCATTGAAAAATAAACGATTCAATCAAGCATTTGCAATGTACAGCCTATGCGAAACGTGATATGCTTTTCTTGTCTTTTCCCATCATTATTAAAATGACAAACATGGCAAAAAAACGAGTTCTTCTTTTGTCACTTTTTACTATTATGATGGTGACTGTGATTGGCTGCGGTAAGGCAAAAAACACGAACACCAATACCGCAACAAACGAAAACGAAAACAGCAACAGCGCAATAAACACAAATACGAATCCTGGCGAGGCCCCATTTACCATGTCGGGCACAACCAAGGTGTTTACGTTGAAACTCGTGAACGGCGTGTTCAATTATAATACGATGACCTTTTACGCCGGCGACAATGTGCAGGTGACGCTGACCAGCGATAATCAGCCGGTTGATTTCATCTTTGTTGGAACGGGCGCTCGATCTACAAGTGGCGTTTTTTCAACGAATATCGTCAACACTGACCCGGGCGGGACTTATCAATTGCAATGTGCGGATCGCGCCTGTGGCAGCATGACCGTTACCGTCATAAATTTAAATCCAGTAAACAGCAATACAAACAACACGAATGCGACGAATACGAGCGGCACAAACGGAATAACCAATGTTGAACTCCAACGCATACCGGTTGGCACGACCTTTAATCCAAGCACGAGATACACCACGACGACGGATTTCAAAATAGGCGATCAATTCGGGTTTGGTGCGACTGGAACTTTTTCGACCGGGGCAAAACTGACCTTCAGCGTGGCAGATAGTGCCGGTCAAGTCGTTGATGGACCAAGCATGGAATTTGATCTCATCAACGGGACCAACGGCAACTGTTGCTTTGCGCTGCCTTCAACGGCTGGGCAGTACAGCATAAAGTTTAATATCAACGGAACCGAAGCATCGTCAGTACCGATTACGATTACCGAATAAGACACCTATCCAGTCGAAATATTCAGATTGAACCGCAGCAATAATAAACTAGGGCGATAGTAATGGACGGTCAAAAGAGAGACGACATTTATCCCGGCTTGCGCGTGTCCGTTGTATTAAAGAAGGATCAACCAACGGGCACGTTGACCAATGGTGTCGTTAAAGATATTCTGACAAATTCAGCGTTTCATCCGAGGGGCATCAAGGTACGCCTTGAAAGTGGAGAAGTTGGTCGGGTACAGAGAATAGAGCCGGGTCAGCAGTAAAACTATCTTGGCGTGGCGAGACCAGATATTTATTGCTATACTGTGTCTGCGTGAAAAAGATCAAAGCTATCATATTCGATTTAAACGGCGTTTTCATCCAGAGCCGGTATTTAAGCGACCGCTTCCGGGATGATTTTGGGGTTCCGCCAGCCGTTTTTATGCCGGTGCTGAAGAAAACCCTCAATAAGGCCAGGCGGCCGAACGAACGGGATTTGTTTTCCTATTGGCAAAAACATTTTCGAAGTTGGGACGTCAGACTATCAAAAGAGCTATTTTATAGCTATTGGTTCAAAGACGAAAAACCCTTTGTCCCGATGATCCGCCTGGGCAAGAAAATCCAACAACGCGGGATTCGGATGTTCATCTTGTCGAATAATTTCCGCGAGCGTGCGGCGTATTACCGGAACACCTTCCCGTTTATGAAGAAACTGTTTACCAAAATTTACTATTCCTGGCAGACCGGCTATGTCAAACCGGATCCCCGGGCGTATAAAAAGATTCTCAGGGAAAATGAACTCGAGCCCGAAGAATGCCTCTATTTCGATGATTCCAAACACAACGTGGCGATTGCCAGAAAGTTGGGGATACGGGCGTATTCATTTTCTGGCGTGAAAGGAGTTGAACGAGTGTTGAAAAAAATATCGGTAATTTAAAAATAATGATCCGCAACATCATCTTCGACTGGTCAGGCGTTATTAATGACAACGCACAAACGACTTTCTGTACGGCCATGGCAGTGCTAAAGCGTTTTGGTATAGATAAAACGATGACCTTTGATGAATTCAAGAAGGCGTGGCGAATACCTTATATGCGTTTCTATAATCTCTTTATACCGACTTTGACTGATGAACAGCAGCGTCCGATTTATCGTGAAGCGTATGCGCGTTGTCCTAAACCGAAGGCTTATCAGGGCATGTTGGAATTTTTGCGAGATTGTCGAGCCGCTGGTATAAAATTATACGTGGTCAGCTCTGATCCGGAAAATCATATTAAGAGAGAAATACACGAATATGGCATGGATGGATTATTTGAAGAAGTGTTTTTTGAAGTTCATGATAAACTCGATACTATTCAGGCGGTAGCACGAAGATACAGCATGTCCTATGAAGACAGCATATTTATCAGCGATAGCGATTATGAAATTGGGGTTGGTCGTCAGGCGGGAATTAAATCGGCCGGTGTCGCCTGGGGGGCGTATGCGGAAGAACGGTTAAAAGTGGCTCAGCCGGATTATATCTTTAGAAACATGAACGATCTATATACATTAATAAAGGAGTAACTATATGGCACAACTCAAGGTTATCATAGAGGGATATGTCCGAACTGAAGAAAGCGGCGAGGTCGCTTCTTCTTCGACGACGCTGATCCGGTGGAATGGCCTGCATATTATCGTTGATCCGGGCATGGATCGGGGGCGGTTACTAGAGGCATTAAAGACAGAAAGTCTCACCCCGGACGATATAAACTATGTGATTGTGACCCATTACCATCTCGATCACGTACTCTTATCCGGAATTTTTGAAAAGGCTAAAATTCTCGATGTTACGGAGACATATTCCTGGGACGGGGCGATCAAATCGCACGGCGGGAAAGTTCCTGGAACGGATATCGAGATCATAAAGACGCCCGGCCACGACCCGTTCCATTGCGCCGTTATTGTACCGTCGACGCAGTATGGCACCGTGGTCGTCGCGGGCGACGTATTCTGGTGGTATAACCACGAACATCAGAAAACCGACAAGCGAAGCCTGATGAACCACGCTGATCCGTTTCTCAAGGATAATGCCGCTCTCCATAATAGCCGTGAAACTGTGTTAAAGCGAGCGGATTACATCGTACCGGGGCACGGGAAGATGTTTAGGGTGCAATAGCGTTTCATCCGCTAGCGGCGCGCGCTAAAATTCCCAGGTTTTATGCGCTAAGTTTGACAACGGTGGTATGGTCTGATAGTCTGTGGATACCGATTATGAAATTCTCTAACCGACAATCGAGCCAAATCGTTATCAAGAAAGACATTTTCTTTGGTATTCGGTTTGGTATTCGGCGGTCGGGCTAAATAGAGACAACAACGAAGACAAATAGGCGCCGCCGAACACCAGGCGGCATTTTTTGTTCTTTCGAACAGTGGAGGGTCGGACCATGGACTGGGAACGGCAAAGGGAGCTACGGATGGTGGCTGAGCTCAACGCGGCCGCTCGTCAGGACTGGCGCGAAGCACTTCAGGAAGACTTGCTCCAACACTTGCGCAACCATCGCGAACTATCCGTACCACAGGAAACAGCGATTGTCCTGGATATTCCGCTGGGTCTGTCCGTGCGGCAGATCCGAGTAGAACCAAACGGCAATTGCATTGAGCAGAGTACGGGCGAGTGGTTTTACCGGCTCAATGGTGAGTTCCAACACCCGACCTGACAATGGCACATTCTTAAGCGATCATCCAACGATCGCTTTTTGCTGTTTTTATTCTCGAAGGTGAAAAAAGTGATCAACCATATTTACCCAGCGGCGCAGGGATGCTATAATCGTTAGTGTTGAAGTGGTGCTTCTAAAGCGTTTTTTGACAAAAAAGACGGGCTCAAGTTTTGTCGGCGTTTATTGTGCGCTTTTTTATAGTAATAATTAACAACAAACTAATGGGGATGAATAAAAAAATTTTTCTTATTATTCCAATCGTGTTGGTGATGTCGCTTGGTATTATTGGTTGCGGAAAAAAGGCATCAGACAAGGCGGCTGAAAAAGCCATTGAAACAGCAACGAACGGTCAGGCCGACGTCGATGTCAATAACAACACCGTTCATGTAAACACCAACGGCGGTTCGTGGGAAGCTGGCGACAATGTCAGCCTGCCATCAAATTTTCCGAGTGACATCTATGTGGTGGACGGCAAAATAACAGCGGCGATTACCTCAACCGAAACAAACGGCTATACGATTTCGATCGAGACTACCCAATCGGTGAGCGATCTCAAAGCGCTGTATGATCAAAAATTGAAGGCTGACGGCTGGGAAATAACGTTATCGATGGCGACTAGTGACGGCGCAGCCGTTGGCGGTCAAAAAAACAACCGCGTCATCTCAGTTGGAATTAACCCGGGCGACGAAGGCAAGACAATCATTGTGATCGGTACCTACACAACTGAGAGTTAGTTAACTGTCGTTATTCTGTTGAAATAAAAAACCCCGCGGCGTAACCGCGGAGTTTTTTTATTTGTTACGGCTTGGTTGTCGTCGGCGTGGTTGGGGTGACTGGCGGAACCAACGGTAATTGTTCCCCCTTCGAGCGATATCCGATGAATGCGGCGATGAGCGCGGCGAGATAGATGAAAAACCCATAAGCGCAGGCCGGCAGACCGGAAACGGCAATCTTTATTACCCAAATCTCGTAGATTGACACCCCGAGGGCAAAGAGCGTGCCGATCAATGAAATAATGAGATTGGCGGTCAGATATGAGCGCTTATTTTTCGCCAGACCAATCAAGCTGAGGATGGCAACGAGTGAAAACATAAAGAAACCATACACGCAGGTTGGCAAACCGAAGATTTCCACGGTTTTACCACCACCACCGCAGCTGACGATCGCTTCCTGACAGCCACCACCCCAGTAATTATAATAGGTGAGATAGCCGGAAAAGGCGACACCGAGCAGCGCGATGACGAAAACGATCAGGAGCGTTGTTTTTACTTTCATGCTGTGTTGTAAATACTTAATTTTGACCTATTTAGTATACGGCATACTCTCCAATCATGTCAAAAGACTGATTATTCTTTTACTTCACTATTGTATGGTATAATAAACACAATCCTTTTTGTACTCGTTTAATACTCCCTATGAACCTACCGTTTTATTTTCTTTGTGCGATCATCGTTTTTCTCGGCACGGTCAGTCCAGCGCACGCCTATCTTGACCCAGGCAGCGGCAGTTTTATCTTTCAGCTCGTGCTGGGGGCTATTCTGGGTGCCTTGGTGACCTTGCGTCTAACCTTTTCGAGGGTCAAACGTTTTTTCGTGGCAAAATTCAGCCGGAAACACAATGACAAGCCGCGACACTAAATCGGTCCGGACCGATCGCGTCGGCGGCTCTTATCGCGATCCGAGCGGGTTTGTTTTTTATTCGGACGGCGTGCTTTACCGGCAGATCAATCAGCGCTACCGCGAGCATTACGAACGGTTGATGAAATCAGGCTTATATGATTCCCTGACCCAGGCCGGGTTGTTAATCTCGCATCACGAGACAAGCCAGCCTACCCAAACGGATGATGGCTATTTGGTCATCCAACCAGATATTATACCGTTTGTCTCCTATCCCTACGAATGGTGCTTCGGTCAACTCCAGGCGGCTGCGTTCACGACGCTGGCACTCATGAAGCAGGCGCTTCAGCATGGCCTGATCCTAAAAGATAGTAGTGTCTACAATATTCAATTCAAAGACAGCCAGCCGATGTGCATCGACAGCCTGTCGTTTGAGATCTACCAGCCGGGTCAGCCGTGGCTTGCCTATCGGCAGTTTTGTGAGCACTTTCTCGGCCCGTTAAGCGTGATGGCGTATCGTGACGTTCGCCTCGGCCAGCTGCTTCGTGTTTTTCTTGACGGACTGCCGCTTGATTTCGTCCAGCGGCTTCTGCCGGTTACGTCCCGTTTCAAACTGCCGCTGCTGACCCATATCCACGCGCACGCCTCGAGCCAAAAACGGTATCAAGCAAAAACGGTAAAAACGAAATCTGGCAATCTCTCGCTGCGCGGCCTGTTGGCGCTCGTCGAGAATCTTGAGGCTGGTATCCGATCACTCCGCTGGCAACCGCCGAAAACCGCCTGGAGCGATTACCAGACGAATTATTCAGCCAGAGCGAAACAAAGCAAGCAAACAATCGCCGCCGCCTTTATTGAGCACGTGCGGCCGGCGACAGTTTGGGATTTTGGGGCGAATGACGGCAGCTACAGCCGTTTAGCCAGTCAGGCGGGCGCGTTCACCGTGGCGTTTGACAGTGACTACGTGGCGGTCGAGAAGAATTATCGCTCCGTTGTCGAACACAAAGAAAAAAATCTTCTCCCGCTCTACCTTGACCTGGTCAATCCAACGGCGCCGCTCGGGTGGCATAACGACGAACGTTTGTCCCTTGCCCAGCGCGGTCCGGTCAGCCTCGTCATGGCGTTAGCGTTAATCCACCATCTAGCGATCGGTCACAACCTGCCGTTTGATTTGATCGCGCGTTATTTTTCTGATTGCGGCACATGGTTGATTGCCGAGTTCATTCCGAAATCCGACTCGAACGCCCAGCGTTTGTTAGCGGCGCGGGAAGACATTTTCCAGAACTACACGCAAAAAGAATTTGAGCAGTCATTCTCGAAATATTACAACATCGAACAACTACGGAAAATCGACGATTCCGAGCGCGTGTTGTATCTAATGAAAAAACGATGAAATATTTCCGTTTGGCTCATCCGTTGCTGTTTGCTCTTGCCCCGATCCTGCTGCTTTACAGCCATAACATCGATTTGGTTACCCCGGCCTACCTTGTCCGCCCGCTGGTGGCGGCGTCTCTTGGCACGGTTATTTTTTTTGCCCTGGTTCGGGTAATTGTAAAATCAAATGTCAAGGCCGCGATTATCGCTTCGCTTTGGACAATTGGGTTTTATTCATTCGGCCATGTGTTTCAGCTCATTCCTACGGTTCAACGCAATGGCCTGGCTGTTGATCTGTATTATCCTTTTTTGATTGTCGCGCTGATATTCACAGCCGCGTTGACGGCACTGATTATTTCAACTCGCCGAACTCTGCTGGTCGTCACAACATACCTGACGACTGTCGGGATATTACTTGTCTGTTTCCCGTTGTTTACCGTGACGCGGTATGCCATCCAGACAGCCGGTCAAAAAACGGGAACGCCGACAAATGAAACGTCTTCGATTGTCGTTGGGCAAAAAGAAAAACCCGATATTTATTACCTTGTCCTTGACGGCTACGCCCGCGCCGACGTGCTGAAAGAAATATACCAGTCTGACAATAGCGATTTTATCTCTTTTTTGCAGCAAGCCGGGTTTTACATTGCTGATCAAAGCACGGCGAACTATCCCCAGACGTTTTTTTCGATTGCGTCGTCTCTGAATTCCGAATACATCGATTCAACGATGGCAACGTCTGGCGCCGCCGCGGACGACCGCAGCGCACTCCGGACCATGATTGAAAACAGCGCCACCCATTCATTCTTAAAAGAGCGAGGCTATCAATTCGTCACTTTCCCGTCCGGTTGGGTCGGTTTAAGCCAGCATTTACCAGCCGATCTGAAACTTCACGAGGCGGCTACAGTCAGCGAATTTGAAAATATTCTCATCGCCACGACGCCACTCAGTCGGATATTTGATCGAACGATACGAACAAACCAACATCGTCGCGAGGTGCTTTTTGCGCTGGATCATCTGCCTGATCTCGCCTCAAATCCAGCGCCGACATTTACCTACGTGCATATTATGTCGCCGCACCCGCCCTTTGTTTTTGATGCGAACGGCGGGGTGCCGGTCATGAAGGGCGGGCTATTTGCCTACGACGGCAGCCATTATTTCAAATACTATCCGGACAAGGCGCTTTATCGACAACAGTATCGCGATCAGCTCGCGTATGTCAGTAAAAAGGTTATGGCGACGGTGACGCAGTTGTTAGAGCAATCGTCCCAGCCGCCGGTAATCATCATTCAGTCCGATCACGGTCCGGGCTCGCAGCTTGATTGGGAACGGCCCGACCAGACGAACATGAAAGAACGCTTATCAATTCTGAATGCGCTGTACGTGCCGGCGGCGATGAAGAGCGAGCTGTACCCGACGATTACTCCGGTCAATACCTTTCGACTTCTCTTTAATACAGTCTTCGGTCAAAATCTTGATCGCTTGCCTGACCGGAATTATTTTAATACCTGGAACCAGCCCTGGGAATTTATTGACGTTTCCGAGTCAATAAAAAAATAGCCGGATCCAGTCCGAGCTATTTTCGTCAGCTATCCCTCGGGAATTATCTTCCCAATAAACCAAATTATCCAGGCGCCGATGATAATCAGTGAAATGTGAAATACCGGCGAGCGCACTTTGCGTTCATGCTGGATGGTCGGCAGGAGGTCGGCCAGGGCGATATAGATAAAATTGCCGATAACAAAGCCGAGGATTGGCAGTTCGATATATTCAAACTGTTGCCGGGCGAGGTACAAACCGATCGCGCCGACGAGCGCGGCCAGGGCGCTGAACGCGTTCCAAAAAAGGACGCGCTTTCGTGACAGGCCGCTGCTCAGCAAAATGCTGAAGTCGCCGATTTCTTGGGGTATTTCGTGGGCCAGCACGGCGAGCGAAGTGATAATACCGAGGCGCGTATCGGTAATGAAAGCGATCGCGATGATCGCTCCGTCGAGCATATTGTGGAGCGTGTCGCCAATGATGATCAGGGGGCGGACGTTTGCCAGCGGCGAATTAAAGATATTCGTGTGCCGGTGCGACTCATCTTCGTGGGCGTGGTGGTGCCAGATTAACAGTCGTTCAAGCGCAAAGAAAACGATAATACCCAGAAGCGCGGACGTCAGAATCGTATTAATGTTGGCATTCGGGTGTTCTAACGCGCCCGGAAACAAATCGAAAAACGTCGCACTCAAAATTGCGCCAGCGGAAAAACTGATCAGCAGGCTTGACCAGCGCCGGGTAAAATCCTCTTTCAAGAGCAATAAAACTCCGCCGGTTAAACCAATGAGGCTGACAACAAGCGTAGACAAAAGAATTTTTGAGAGTGGTGTGGCGATGACGTCCATTGAATGTATCATAGTAAGATGCGGTACGGCTGTCAAACCGCGGCGAATTTGATTACGGGCCGATTTTTTGGTATACTAGAGGTCTCTTGTTGAATAAAGACATGTATGACTGACCGCGCCAACGTTATCACCGTAAAAAACATTTCAAAGACCTATCATCTTGGCGAGATTCAGGTACGAGCGCTTCGGGAGGTGAGTTTAGAAATACGCCAAGGCGATTTTTTAGTGGTAACCGGGAGAAACGGCTCGGGCAAATCCACGCTTCTGTATCAACTCGGCCTGTTGGACCGTCCCGAAAAAGGGGAGATAGATTTCAACGGCACGGAAGTCATACGGCTTTCGGATAAGCACCGGCGCGACCTCCGCTTGAAAAAAATTGGCTATATTTTTCAGAATTACGCCCTAATCGCGGAATTGACCGCGCTGGAAAACGTCATGCTGCCCGCCATGATGCTGATCTCGCCGTTGGAAGCGAAAAAGCGCGCGGTTGATCTTATGGAAAAAGTCGGCTTGAGTCATCGCATCAATCATCTGACGAAAAGACTCTCGGGCGGCGAACAGCAGAAGGTCGCGATTGCCCGGGCGCTGGTGAACGATCCCCAGCTTATTATCGCCGATGAGCCGACGGCAAATTTAGATTCGATTGCCGCCAAGGACGTGATGACGATTTTTCAGACGCTTAATCAAAAAGACGGTCATACGATTGTGATGGTCACCCATGAACAAGAAGAAACCGTCTACGCGAATCGCACCATTACCTTACACGACGGAGCAATTGTATGATTCAGGAAACAAAAATTCCGTTTTTCCTCGTCTGGCGCTTTTTGAAGCGCGGAAATAAATGGACGTTTCTCTTGATAATCTTTTTAATGGCGATTGCCTTTATTAATCTTGTTTTTATTACGTCCCTGTTCAGCGGTATCGTTGAAAGCGCAAATAGCCAGATCATCGACACCTACACCGGGCACGTGTCGATATCACCAGTCGAGGGTGAAAAATTTATTCCGCATGCCACTGAAGAAATATCGCGCATTGACGCGACTCCGGGCGTTGAGGCGGCGAGTGCGCAAGTATTCCTGCCGGCCAGCTTAACGTATAAGAATCGAAGCGGCAATTGGTCAGTCATTGCTATTGATCCGGCGGCTGAAAAGGAAGTGACGAACGTGGCAGCAAAAATGACCGCGGGCAGCTATCTCGACCCAGCGGACACCGACCAGATAATCATCGGCCGGCAAATCGCCGGCGGCGAAGGGGTTGAGATGAACGCCTTCTCATTTAAGGGCGCGACGGTTGGCGAACGGGTGACGCTTTCCTTGAACGGCCAGACCAAAGAGTTTACGATCAAGGGAATATTTTACACAAAATTTATTGATACCGATCAGCGCGCCTTTATTACCCGGGGAGCGTTGAATGAACTCGCGCCCACGTATGATGACGTGGCCACGAACATTGTCATTCGGATTACCACGAAGGGTGAGGAGCAGCTGGTCGTTGATCGATTGCAGAAGAATGGCGTTACCGGTACCTTTTATACCTGGAAAGACGTGGCTGGCCTGATGGCGACGGTCACCAACAGCTTCGTGCTTATAAATGCGCTGCTGACCTCTGTCGGCATTCTTATTGCGGCGGTGACGATATTTATCGTTATTTACATTGATATTTCCTCGAAGCGACAGCAAATCGGCGTGCTCCGGGCAATCGGGATAAAGTCATATCTCATCCGCTCCACCTACGTGATTCAAACGGCCGTCTATTCGGTTTTTGGCGTGCTCTTGGGACTGGGCATTCTCTTTGGTTTTCTGATTCCGTATTTTAACGCGCACCCGTTCCAACTTCCGATCGGCGATGCGACCCTGGCCGTCAGCTCCGTTGATTTAATATTCCGGACTGAGCTGATTATCTGGGTTGCAATCCTGTCCGGGTTGATCCCTGCCTTCATTATTACCCGGGTGAAGATGCTCGACGCGATTTTTAACCGTTAGGCATTTGACAGTACAGACTGTAATGCAAAATTATTAATTCTCTCCCTACGGGAGATCTCCCGAAGGGAGAAAAATGCATAATGAATGATGCCCCGCAAAACGGAGCATCCTTTGTTATTAATTGTTAATTTTCAATTTATTTGTCCCAAAGAAAAAGCGCCGGAGACAATCCAGCGCCGGAAAGATCTTACTGTACGATGATTGTTGCGCCAACGTGAACCCACGCAAAGTAGTGCTTTGCGTCCGTATGGCGCAGCCGGACACAGCCGTGCGAAGCGGGGTAGCCCGGTAAGTAGCCCTCATGGATCCAGATTTCACCGCCGATATTCACCCCGTAATGCATCGGCAGTCCGTTGCCTTCGTCGTCAAAGTAAAGGTTCGACACGTGGTCGATATCTTTCCACTGAACGCGGTAGGTTCCGGTCGTCGTCGGCTTTTCATCCGTGCCGGGCGAGATACGGCACCACCAGATCAGCCGTCCGTGATTGTATGTGCCGAGAAACTGCGTTTCCAGATCGACGAGCGTCAACTGCGGTACCTTGGTATGTTCCGGGAGAACCTTCGGCAGGGGAGCGTAGGAACGACAGAGCGACCAATCCGTCGGTATCTCAATGACCCGTTTTGGCTGGAGCTGGGACGGCTCCAGGCCATTGAGACGCGCCACGAAATCGGCCTTTTCAATGTTTTGGAAGAGCGCCCAGAGCGTGTCGCCTTCTCGAATCGTGTAGGACTGGCTCGGCAGGCCCTGGAGCGAGAAGAAGAGTGATGCGAACACCATGCAGCCCCATAGACAGGACATCGTGACCGCCCTCCTTTTTGCGGTTCATCGAAGTACCCCCTCCGTCTGAAGGCCATCGCAACAAACGCCATCATACGGTACGCCCGTGCCGGTGTCAAGATCGGACAAAAAAACCACCCGGTTGCGCGGGTAGTTTTTATTATCGGCTATTTTACTTCGTTGACGATCGCCTCAAATACCTTCGGATGTTCCATCGCCAGGGTAGCCAGTATCTTCCGGTCAAGCTCGATCTTATTCTTCTTTAAGCCGTCGATGAACTTTGAATAACTCAAGCCGTGCGGACGGACGGCGGCATTGATCCGCAACTGCCAAAGCTGGCGAAAGTTGCGTTTTTTCTTGCGCCGGTCCCGATAAGCATGAACGCCGGCCTTGAGTACGGCTACTTTAGCGAGCCGAATCTTACTTTTTCGTCCCCACCGGTAGCCTTTGGTGAGCTTGAGCAGATTTCTCCTCCGTTTGACGTGCTGTGGTCCTCGTTTGATTCTCATACGGTTTTACTGATAGGGCATTAGTTTCTTAGCCGCGTCGAGATTGACGCCGGCGATCTGATGGTCGCGACGTTTTCGGCGGGTCGTCGTTCCGCTTTCGCGGGAATTAAAATGATCCTGGCCAGCGACGCGCTGGAAGATCTTCTTTTTTCCGGTTGTCATGAAGCGCTTGCGCGTTCCTTTGTGGGTCTTCAGTTTGGGCATATGACTAGTTATTTTCCAATAATGAGGCTAAAACGGTTTCCTTGGCGGGTGAGGGGCTGCTCTATTTTCGCGCCGTCGACCAAGTGAATGAAATCCTGCATAATCTTGTTGGCTCGCTCCTTATGCTGCATTTCGCGGCCGCGGAGAATCATTTCGATTTTGACTTTGTCTCCCTCTTCGAGAAATTTCCTGGCGAGCTCGACCCGATGGTCGAAGTCGTGCTGACCAATTTTGAGCGAGAGGCGGATGCCTTTCAGCTCGATCTTTTTCTGTTTCGCTTTTGACTTGCGTTCGGCCTTGTCTTGGCGGTACTTATACGCGTTGTAATCCAGGATCTTGCAGACCGGCGGGTTGGCATTGGGCGCCACCTCGATCAGATCGAGTCCACGTTCATTGGCCAGACGCAAGGCGTCCGAGGTGTTCATCACGCCGAGCTGCGATTGATTTTCATCAATCACGCGCACCTGCGGTACTCTGATAAAATGATTGATGCGGACTTTTGGTGTGTTAATTCTTGTTGCGTTAATGATAAAAGCCTTTCCTTAAAGCATTGCTATGTACCACTCACTGTGTTCGGGTACATAGCATGCACTACTTCGAACTGTTGCTCATTATTTTTCAAGTGGCTCCGCCATGCATCTGAACGAGCACAGCGAGCGAATGGTGCATGGTGGAGATGAGGGGCCTTTCACCCCTGTCTTGAGAGTTCTTCGCAAACCGTCTACCAACATAGCCTATTTGGTTTGGTTCGGATCGCTCGAGTCGAAACAGGCGAAAATCCCAAACGATCCTAGTTTCTCTTGCCCGGTACCGACTTCGGGAAACGCGAAATCGTCCGTCCTGATTTCATGACACCCGCGACCTCCCCATCAGGAGTCAGAAGGGCGGATGGCTGTGCGCGTTTTAGGCGACAGCGGGAGCGAGACTGAATGATGCAAACGCAGTCTTCAGTTTCGCTGTAAACGACTTGGCATTTGTCGATGTTCCAGGGGTTGACAGAGACCTGGACTCTGGTTGGCTGGTTTGTAAATGTACTCCCCGTCGATTGTATACATCCCCGCGCTTATCGGTTTCGGAGTTTGACGGCTTGGCGGAGGCGGCGGTCCGAATCGCGTTTCTTGATCGCTTCGCGTTTGTCGGATTTTTTCTTGCCGCGTCCGATGCCGACTTTTACTTTTATGAAACCACCCCTAGTATAAACGGAAAGTGGCACAAACGTCAAGCCCTGAACCGTTCCTTTTCCGATAAAACTCGAGAGCTCCCGTTTATGGACCAGGAGCGTGCGCGGTCGCGTCGGCTGATACCCGAACTGGTTTCCCTTCGCTTTTTCATAGGGGGCGATATGGGCATTGATTAACATCAGCCTACCTTCATGGACACTGACATAGCTGCCCTTGAGATTAACCCGACCTAGCTTGGCTGATTTTACCTCAGCTCCGGTCAATACAATACCCACCTCAAATTCATCGAGGATTTCATAGTGAAACTTGGCAGTTGGATTGGCGGCTAAGGTTGGCATAGCGGTTGTTAGTGTAGCATATTTAACTTGTTTGAGAATAGACGTCAGACGGAAGATGTGCAATAAAAATGGCTTGAGAGAAAGGACGGGTCTTTCTCTCAAGCCACGATATCGGAGGATCGGACCGGATAGCCGGTTACCCCTCCGGTCTCTGACGAATCAGACTAAGAAAGTCGGCTGGCCGGACAAAGTGACGTGAGGCGTAGCTTTCAGCGATCTCAGGGCAGAGGCGAAGTGTGCTCAACGAGTTGATTGGAACGCGGCCCGTGCCGTTGCGTTTCTGGACCAGGCAGGCGGCGGTGATTGATTGATAGCCTTTGACGCCTGAGATCGATTTCATTCTCGGTAGTTGAGCGACCCAAGCGGCGCCCAACCACCGCGCCCGCGGAAAACGCCAGGCGTTGTTTTGATACAGCGCGGAAAGTGTCTGCCCAGAACTGATCACATCGTCGACAACCAGCACGACGCCGACGCCGATAATAAGAAACAGCTCAGGTAATACTCGTCCGACCAGAGCGATCGGATCGGCTCCCGGATGCCAGAATCGTCTCGCCGGGACCGAGGCATTCGGTCGATCTTGCCAGATTTGGGAATACCGGCGGGGATAGTTCGAGCCGTTGCCAGGAAAGACGAAAAGCGTCTCGGGATCGTTAAGCACCAGTTGTCGGAGTATCGGTTCAAGGCGATCAGCGAGCAAACGATCTTCAAGAAAAACCAAGTCTTGTTTGTCGACGGTGTTGAGTGACGCAAGCTCGGTTCGGATGTCTGACGAAATCGGTTCGTCGATCAGCAAAATTCGACCATCCGTCACGATTGAGGAATCGTACGAAAAAGCTGGGTAACGCGGGAGCGTTTCCATGAACCTACCTCCTTCATGTTGGACTGTGAAAGTGCAATTGCTGGAATATCCAGCGGATTTTTACGAAACAGGCTTCGTCGACAAATCATTGGTACAAATCGCAAGTATTTTTTCTACCGCTTTTACCGGAGAATCGGCTGTATCTATCCGAATCGTTTGTCGTTCATCGAGAAAGGTACCGGCTGTCCGGTCGGTCCAGCCGCCGTAATTCCGCAGGGCAACGACCGGTTTTTTGTTCCGATAGGCGAGGGTGATTTCTTCCAGCGTGCCCGCGCCGCCGCCGATGGAGATAAGGGCGTCGCACATCAGGATGAGCAAGAGTTCGTCTAATCCCACGGCTGACATTCCCGTCAGTACCTCGACGTCGGTGTAGGCATTTGAGCTGCGACGCTGAGTCCCGCAAATGACACCGACTGTCAGTCCGCCCGCTGTTCTGGCCCCACGCGCTGCGGCTTCCATGACGCCGGTTTTACCACCGGTTATGACAATGCAATTTTTTTGTGCCAATAAGCGTCCGACTTGTTCGGCGGCGGCGAAAAGTTTTGTACCCGTTTTTATTAGTGATGGAAATTCCTCTGGTCCGCTGAACCCAATGACGCCAATTTGTAGTCGTTTTTTCATAGTTCGATGGTTTAATAACGTTATGGATAAAAACAAAACCCCTTCTCTTCCGAGAAGGGGCTGGGTTTATGCGTTTTTATACAAACATCAACGCAATCCTTTCTCGAAAGAGGCAGAATTGCGATGATGAAGATTGAGCCGTTTCAGCATCAGCTGATAGCCGTTGAGACCGCGATACAGCCAGCGCGAGATACGCGCAATCGTCGTCGAGCTTAAGCCGGTTTTCGCCGAGATCGTCGAATAGGGGACGCCGCGGTCGAGTAATTGCGCCGCTTGCCAGCGGTTGGCGAACTCCAGTATTTCTTGTTCGGTCAGCAAGTCGCGGAAAAAGCGCCTGGCCTCATCGGGCGTTTTCAATTTCAGAACGGCCGCAAATAAGTTTTTGACTTTTTGGTTGTACCAGTTAGCCATGGGTTTAGTGAACTTTAGTAAGATAAAGCACTTTAGCAAGATAAAGCATAGCAAATGAATATCATTTGTCAAGGGAGTTATCCACCGGCCGGTTTAAGCGAGAGAAATCCCCAGTAATTAACGCCTGAATATTGTGCCCGTTAATAAAATCGTTTATACTAGGAGCATGATAAAGAAGGAAATTGCTAGTCAACTCCAACGCGTATGCTATGAACTCTGGCCCGACCTGAAACAACAGGCCGACGGAAATTTTTTTTATCAGACAATCGAGTATACGAAAGACGATAAATTCGGCGATATTTCTTCGACCGTGGCCATGCAATTGGCGCGGGTTTTAGCAAAAAATCCGCTCGAGATCGCCGAGGCGATCATCGAACGGTTGAGCGACAATTTTAAACGCAAGTTCGGTAAAATTGAAACGGCCTTGCCAGGTTTTTTGAACTTTTCGTTTAGCAAGGCGTGGCTGGGACAGCAAGTCGGTACGATCATCGATCTGGACCGTCAGTATGGAAAAAGCAAATACGGCGATAACGCCAAAGTTCAAGTCGAATTCATCTCTGCCAATCCGACCGGTCCGATCCATCTCGGCAATGGCCGGGGCGGTTTCATGGGCGACGTTCTGTCGAATGTTTTTGCCAGCCAAGGCTTTCAGGCGCGGCGCGAATATTATGTCAATGACATCGGCAATCAAGTCGAAACCCTGGCTGAATCGGTTATTCGGCGCTACATCCAGCAGACCGGATTGAATATTGACTACCCTGAACGCTGCTACCAGGGCGACTATGTGAAAGATCTCGCCAAGCACCTGAAGCTGGTGGATGTAAAGCTGAATGATATTAATCGGATCAAACGAACCGTCAAGGATAAAGTACTCGGGCTGATGCTGAAGGAAATTCAACGCGTACTAAGGGAAAAGCTGAAAATACACTTTCACCGCTGGTTTTTTGAAAGCGAGCTCTATAAAAAGGGGACGGTCAAGACGGTATTGGCTCAATTGAAAGAGAAGGGCTATGTCTACAAGGCTGACGGCGCCACGTGGGTAAAGACAAGCGCCTTTGGTGACGAGAAGGACCGCGTCTTGATCAAGGCGAACCGAGAGAACACCTATTTTCTTTCCGACATTGCCTACCACTATAACAAATTCTGCGAACGGAAGTTCGAGCGAGTGGTTAATTTCTGGGGCGCCGACCATCAAGGGCACGTTACCCGGATGCAGGCGATCAAGAAAAGTTTGGATTGGCCCGGTCAGCTCGATATCGTCGTTGTTCAGCTCGTCCGTTTGATCTCAAACCACCAGGAAGTAAAAATGTCGAAGCGGAGCGGCACGTTCATCACGCTGGAAGAACTGGTTGATGACGTCGGCCTCGACGTGGCGCGGTTTTTCTTCCTGATGCGCGCCGCCGACACGCACATGGATTTTGACCTCGACCTGGCCCGGGAAAAATCCGATAAAAACCCAGTCTATTATGTCCAATATGCGCACGCTCGAATTTGTAGTATACTGAAACAGAAGGAGCTGAAGAAGCTGACCTGGCCGGAGCGCCTAAAAATCCATTATGATCATCGCGCCGAAGTCGATCTGATCACCGAGCTCGTTCAATACCCAGACTTGCTGCGCGGTATCTGCGAGTCGTACGAAGTTCAGCGCTTGCCGTTTTACGTCATCAAGGTGGCGGAACTCTTTCACGTTTTTTACACCCAGTGCCGGGTGATCGACCAGGGCGAGGTGAATACCGCTCGGGTCGCACTGATCAAAGCGACCCAGATCGTGCTCCGAAACAGCCTGAAGCTGATGGGTGTTTCGGCGCCAATGACAATGTAATAACCACGCCTATGCGCATCGGTATCGATTGTCGAACCATCCTCAATCCCAAACACGGCGAACGCGCCGGCGTCGGGCATTATTCATATTTTCTCGTAAAATCGCTGCTCGCTCTCGACCAGAAGAACGAGTATGTTTTATTTTTTGATTATCGCTATCAGAACACCAAGGAATTTAAACAGCCGAATGTGACGATCCGAACGTTTCCGTTTTCGCAATACAAGCGCTTTCTGCCGTTCAGCTATTCCCATCTCTTGATCACAGCCTATCTGAACCGTGAGAAACTCGATCTCTATCATTCGCCAGCAAACGTGATTCCATACACCTACAGCCGGCCGGCGATCGTAACGGTCCATGATCTGGCGATTTACAAACATCCCGAGTGGTTCCCGCGCGGTCAGAAGTTCAGCGTTTCGATCCTCGTGCCGCGGTCGTTAAGCCGGGCGCGTCGTATCATCGCCGTTTCGGAGGCGACGAAGAAAGATATTGTCAAAGTATTCACTATCCCGGCGGAAAAAATCAAGGTCATCCACGAAGGCGTCGTCCAGGAAAAAAACTATGTACTGAAGGCGAAACTTCAGGAAAAATACAGCCTCTCCGGCGATTATCTGCTGTATGTGGGTACGTTGGAAGCGCGCAAGAATATCCCGAAACTGGTCGCCGCCTTTGCGCAACTGGCAAAAGAAAAAAGGTTTTCGAAATACACCCTGGTTCTGGCCGGCCATCGCGGCTGGAAGAGCGACGAGGTGTTCACCGCCATCAACAAACTCAAGCTCGGCAACCGTGTTGCCTACCTGAACTACGTACCCCATGAGGATAAAATCGGCTTAATCCGAAACGCCAGCGTGTTCGTGTTTCCGACGCTTTATGAAGGTTTTGGCCTGCCGGTGCTTGAGGCGTTGAGTCTCGGCGTACCAGTGATCAGCTCAAGCGTCGCCTCAATCCCGGAAGTCACGGGCGAGGCCGCGCTTCTGATTAATCCCAACAGCGAAACGGCGCTGGCTGAGGCGATGCGAAGAATCCTCAACTCAACCCAACTCCGGCAGCGGTATAGCCAGGCGGGCGTCGAACAGGCGAAAAAGTTCAGCTGGCGGAAATGCGCCGAGGAAACACTGAAGGTTTATAGAGAAGAATATTCGCAAATACAGAAGGGAAAGAAGAAGTTGCCGGCGAAGAAGAAGTCCAGCGCCAAGACCAAAAAACGATGACTCTTCCTGTTGTCAGCTCAATGAATTTCACCCTCATAGCCATTGGATCCGCGGTTTTTGGTGCAATCGCAAATATTCTCGCTCGGACTTTGCTGAAAGAATTGCGCTCAAAGGAGATACTCGGGATAAACTTTTTGACGATGGGTGCGACGCTGGTTTTATTCTCACCCTTTTTTTATTATTTTAAGGCGACGACCGTTGCCATACTGGTTTTGATCGGCATCGGTATTATTGATACTCTGGCAAATTTTTATTATTTTAAAACGTTCGAGGAAACCGAAGCCAGCGTGGCCAGTCCAATGCTCGCTTTGGCGCCGGCGTTTACATTTTTCTTTGGCTGGTTATTGCTGGACGACACGGTGAATCTAAAAACCGTCGCCCTGGCATTCTTGATCATGTTTCTGGTGGTAATTTTTTCCGCTGGTTCCTCGGAATTCGGACGTTTCAAAAAAGCCACGCTGATTCCGGCCATCATTTCTTCAGTGTTATTTGGTATATCGGCGATACCGACAAAGTATCTGCTGACCAATTTACACGTAATCAATGCCCCGACCCTGTATATGTATCGGGCCGGGTTGATTGCCCTGTTCTCACTCGTGTTCCTAAATTTTCCTTTGCGCCGAATAACTAATACCCAGTATCGCGTCATTTTTTTCCGAGGACTCTTTGTCATTGCTCAATGGCTGCTGCTCTATTACGCACTGACGGTCGGCAGTGCGGGCGTGACCATAACCTTGGCGAATCTGACGCCAATATTTGTTTTTTTCCTCAGTGCGGCCTGGCTGAAGGAAAAAATAACAGTGAGAAAGATAATTGCTTCAATATTAATTCTTGCCTTATCGCTAATTATTTAGCCATATGAAGAAACCAACAAAGCGCATCAAGAAGATTCTAATACTGTTTTGCGGCGGTTCAATTTCAATGCACAAAGACGAAAGAACTGGAGCGCTTCAAGTCGCCTTCGGTGTTAAGCAACTATTTCAGATCGAGCCGAGGATCACCGAATTGGCAAACATTTCGACGACCCACATAGCAAATATCGACAGCACGAATTTCGACCATCGTCATTGGGAGAAAATTGTCAAAAAAATAGCGCTGAACTATAAGAAATACGACGGTTTTGTTGTAACCATGGGTACCAACACGATGGCCTATGCTTCAAGCGCCGTGTCCTTTGCCCTGGCGAATATTGGCAAGCCCGTAATTTTCACCGGTTCACAAATTCCCGCTGAGATTATCAGTACTGACAGCCGGAATAATCTCGTGAACGCAGTCCGCGTGGCCACCATGGAATTAGGCGGTGTTTTCGTGGTTTTTGGCAGCAAAATAATATTGGGAAGCCGGGCAAAAAAGGTGAGCGAATCAGACCTTGATGCTTTCCATACCTTTAATGACTCAGATTTTGGCGAGATCGGCGTGGGTATAACCTTAAATAAAGATACCCACCGGGCGCACTCTCAGCCGTTGGTGGTAAAGAATGGTTTTGATGACAATATCGTTTGTTACACTCTTGTTCCCGGATTTCGCCCAGAATTTATTAATCGGCTGATCCATGGGGGAGTAAAAGGAATCGTTCTGAGGGCATATGGATCAGGCGACATACCATACTCGTTGCTGCCCAGCCTGCAGTATGCAAAAAAAAGGCGTCTACCCGTTGTCGTAACAACGCAGTGCCCAGGCGGAGCCACGGTAATGGGTTTAAACGATGTCGGATTGAAAGCGCTTAAATCAGGCGTTATCCAAGCCTTTGACATGAGCATGGAAACCATGACAACGAAATTAATGTGGCTGATTAAACAGAGGTATCCCTATCGGAGCATCAGGAGATTAATGCACAAGAATTACACCGGTGAGATTAGCAAACGGAAGGCAGAACTGATTCTCCATCGCGAGCTTACCTAGCATCTTATGAGCAATAGAATCACCGAAAAGTATTTTACCCATACTGGTTTTTCTGATGCGGCAAAGACGCTGAAAGAAATTGTGGCGGCAACCGGTTTCCGGCCTGGCCAGGAAATCTTCCGGGGGCAAATTTACGACAAAAATAAGGTTGGGAGCCTGATCTACCGGGGCCAATGGCGAAACAAGCCGGCGGTTTTAAAAATCCAGGGTCTTTGTCCGGAAATCGACGAAATCGACATCATCAAAAGATTTAATCGTCAGAACAAAAGCACGAAAGTAAGGTTACCGCGGTTGTATGGCGGAAAAAAATGGAACAAAATAAATGGGTACGGCTATTTATTGCTGGAATATATCGACGCGCCGAAGATCTATCGGCCGCCATTTGCCGATACAAGGCAGATGCGAGATTTTCGCGCTCTCTACCAGGAGTACAAAAGTAGGTGTCTCAATACGCCATTATTCGCCCAAGAGCCTGATGAGCGGCAAAGCCTGCGGTTTGTCATGAAACGCCTCAAACACTGGCTGGCCGTGGCACAATCAAAAGGTCGGGTGAACAAGACGACGAAAGCGATGGTGAGGAAATTCCAAGCGCTCGCTCGCCGCCATTTGCCGGGGGTGAGGATGAAGTTCATGCACGGCCATTTTACCTATGACGATATCTATAAACTGTCGGCAAATGAATACGTGCTCATGTCGAATTTATTCTGGTCCTACCGTCCGGAGTATTATGACGCCGCCTTTCATCTCTGGGCGGGCATAAAAAGCATTAGAAAACAACACATTACGGTAAATTACGTCATTAGCTATCTGGAAAAATGGATTGCGGAATATAAAAAACTTCCGATTGTAAGAAAAGACGCCGGATTTGAAAGGAAGTTTTACCTGATGATGGCCGAGCGCTGTGTCGCCGCCTTGCTCGTCGATCTTCGAAACCAGTACTATGCCAGTAACCGCCAAAAGCACATTACGCATTTAGTAAAATTGTTCAGTGGAATATTTGATTATTGCGGCGAACAATTAAACAAAAACAAATAGAAAAGCGCCCGTCACGAAAGATTCGCAACGGACGCATGCTGCCGGATTGGCAGCGGTTGTGCAATGGTCCGAGTCATTGAATCGGACGTTTACGTCGTCGTGGGCGGAGCCGAGAGCAGAGGTTGGTCACTGATCTTCTTGACATTCCCTCCGCAGCGGATATCGCCGCAGGTCCAACGTTTTCCGCCAAGCGATTGCGGATCTTGATACAGCTGAGAGCCGTCCCAAAGATGGTCGCAGACGACGCACTGATAGGTGCCAGTCGGTTTGTCCATCAGTGAACTTCCTTATTCGTCGTAGAAGGCTACGGCAGTAGTTCGATCAGTACTAGGCGGCGCGGCAAAGCGAGGTGATCGCGGTGTTCTGGGTCAGGGTGGACAGGTGGCTGATCTGATCAGGGAACATCCAGCCCATCTTGAGCCCGAGATTGGCCCCGAGCGCTTCGTCGCAGACGGCAGTCAGACCCGACGGCGCAATGATGACGTTGGCGATCGGACAGACGACGCCGCCGCCATAGAGTTCCAGATCGGGGTTGGCCGACTGCGATGAGGCCTGATGCTCGGGGTGGCTGAGCAACCGAGCAGTCTTCTCCTGCGCATACAGGCAGCAGCGCCGGGCGAAGCTCATGTCGTCGAACTTGCCGACCGGAACCAGCAGGAGGATGAGACCAGTTGCCTGATCGCGGACGCAAAGATAGACTCCCTGCCGCTCCCGCTTCTCGTTCTCCGGCAAGGTGGCTATCAGCTTGAGCAGCTCACGGGTGTGGCGGATCAGGTTGGCGGCGATCGTCTCGTCAATGAACATGTTCGAACTCCTCCGTGGGGGTTGAGTGGTGCGAGATCCAGAGAGACTGACTGAGAAATTTAGCATAAAAACCGAATGATGTCAAGACCAGTGGTCAAAACTGTAAAAGTAACGCCGAAAGCAAAACGCAATTCTCTTGTCGAAAAAGACGATCGGTTTGTGGCCCATGTCACCGCCGCGCCGGAAAAGGGGAAAGCGAACGAAGCGGTGGTTGAATTGCTGGCCGAACGTTTTGATGTACCGAAATCGGCGATCGCGCTCGTTTCAGGCGAAACAAGCCGGGTAAAAAAATTTCGCATCTATCTCGATTAACGATTCGCGATAAACAAGCCACAATGGTTCAATGGGTATGCTGTTGCTCTGCGCTGACCGAAGTGGTAAAATAAACACGGTACGATTTAAACGAAAACATGGCCGATATTAAACGAAAAATACTCCTGGTCGAAGATGAACCGGACGTGCTACAAGCGGTCGCCGATCATTTGAAGAGAGACGACGTTGAGATCCTGAAGGCGTTTGACGGGAGCGAGGGTTTAGCTGTCGCCGAAGCCGAGAGGCCCGATCTCGTTTTGCTCGATCTTATTTTGCCGCGCATGCACGGGTTTGAATTCCTCGAGAAGATAAAAGCGAATCAAGAAACCAGCCACATCCCCGTAATCGTATTTTCAAATCTGGCCGGCGCGACAAACTTTGAAAAAGCAAAGTCACTCGGTGCCATCGCCTATTTCGTGAAAACCGATGTTAAACTCGACGAGGTGGTCCAAAAAATTGTCGAAATCTTATCACTTACTTCGTAAGATATGGCCTCTCGAACCCGTCGCTCGGTTATTGTGCTTGAAGACGAGCGGACATTAGCCAAGACAATGCATGAAAAGCTCGAGAAGAGCGGCTACAAGGTTCAAATAGAGATTGACGGCGTGCTTGGACTTCAACGGATTCAGAAGGTCAAGCCGGACATAGTTTTACTCGATTGCATCTTACCCGGACTGAGCGGCGTCGACGTGCTCAGAGCCTTGCGCGCGAAACCAAGCACCAGGGCGATAAAAGTAATCATGCTGAGCAATGTTGACGATGAGAAGATAAAAAAAGAGGCGTTGCGCTTGGGCGCCTTGGATTATTTCATCAAGACGCAGGTTTCTCTGGCAAAAATAATCGAAGAAATAGAAAAGGCGCTGGCCTAGTCCGGAAAACCAACCGCTTGCCAGCGCGCGCGTTTTTTCCTATAATAGGGGGGCGCAGTTTTTTTATTCTGAGGGCAACAGTGATACCATGATCCCAAAGTTTCCAGAGCTGGAACAAGCGATTCTCGCCGACTGGAAGAAAAACAATGTTTTCCAAAAAACCCTTACCCAGACGGCCAAAGGGAAGCGTTTTGTTTTTTTTGAAGGTCCGCCGACGGCCAACGGTTTGCCGCATATCGGCCACGTCCTGGCCCGGATTTTCAAGGACGTGGTCTGCCGCTATAAAACCATGCGCGGGTTTTTCGTCGAGCGGAAAGCCGGCTGGGACACCCAGGGCTTGCCGGTCGAGCTCGAGGTTGAAAAGCAGATCGGCGTCTCGGGCAAACGCGATATTGAGGACTACGGCATCGAAAAATTTAACAATGAATGTAGAAAAAGCGTCTGGAAATACAAGGCCGAATGGGAAAAGATGACTGAACGCATCGGCTATTGGCTTGATCTGGAGCATCCGTATATTACCTACGAAAAGCCCTATATTGAATCGCTTTGGTGGATTTTCAAACAGCTCTGGGAGAGAAAGCTGCTCATAAAGGATTACAAGGTTGTGCCGCATTGTCCGCGCTGCGAGACTGCTTTGTCATCGCATGAGGTGGCGCAAGGGTATCAGAAAGTCACAGAGAACTCGGTCTATGTGAAATTTAAAATTAAAAAGGCAAAAGGAAAAATTAAGGAAGGGGATTATATCCTTTCCTGGACAACAACGCCATGGACGCTACCCGGGAATGTTGCGTTGGCAGTAAATGCTAATGAGAGGTATGGAATAACAAATCCGAATGAAAATGGTGATCGTTTTATTATTGTGCACAGTCGTCCAGACAGACTAGTTGGTGGTGAGGCAGTGCTTAAACAAGAAAAAGACGGAGCTTCTTTGGGTTTCCAGGCAGATGTTATCGGAGCCGATTTGGTCGGCGTCGAGTACGAACCACTTTTCCCTGGTGCGATTCCGAAGGACACAAAAGGATACGAAAACGCATTTAAGGTGTACGCCGCCGATTTTGTCACCACGGACGAGGGCACAGGCGTCGTTCACACCGCGGTCATGTACGGTGAAGACGATTACCAGCTCGGCTCAAAAGTTGGGTTACCGAAGCATCACACGGTGACGACGGACGGGCATTTTACGAAAGACGTGAAAGAATTTGCCGGCCAATATGTGAAAGATGAAAAAACGAGCCGGGCCATTGTCGATTCGCTAAGGGAACGAAATTTATTATACAAAGAAGAGCCGTATGAGCATGATTATCCTTTTTGCTGGCGCTGTCACAGTCCGCTTTTGTACTATGCTAAGGATTCCTGGTTCATTGCCATGTCAAAATTGCGCGAACAGCTGTTAAAAAACAACGAGCAAATCGCCTGGGTGCCGGAATATATCAAATACGGCCGGTTTGGCGAGTGGCTGAACGAGATCAAAGACTGGGCGATTTCGCGCGAACGCTATTGGGGTACGCCGATCCCGATCTGGGAATGCGACCGTTGCGGCAAACGGGAGTGCCTTGGCAGCTATCAAGAATTAGCCGATAAGACCGGTGATAAAAATGTCGTTTCAGACTCATTTGATCCGCATCGGCCGTTTGTTGACGCCTTGAATTGGCGGTGTGACTGTGACGGCCGGATGAGGCGGATACCGGAAGTGGCCGACACCTGGTTTGATTCCGGCTCCATGCCGTTCGCGCAATGGCACTATCCGTTTGAGAACAAAGAGCGGATTGAAAAAGGCCTGAGTTTCCCGGGCGAATATATTGCCGAAGCCATCGACCAGACGCGCGGGTGGTTTTACACGCTCCTGGCGGTCTTCACCGCGCTCGGCTATGACCAGCCGCCGTATAAAAACGTCATTTGTCTCGGCCACGTGCTTGATGCCAAGGGTGTGAAAATGAGTAAGCACATCGGGAACGTTGTCGATCCCTGGGCAGCCATCAACGAATTCGGCATTGATCCGATCCGTTGGTATTTGTATACGGTCAATCAGCCCGGCGACTACAAACGCTTCGACCCCGAGGGTATCCGCGAGGTCGTCAAGAAAAATTTCATTATTCTTTGGAATGTTGTCAGCTTTTTCACTATGTATCGGATGGGCGGTGGGCCGCCGATCAAACCACCAGGATCACAACACATTATAGATCGGTGGCTATTGGCTAGGTTTGACGAATTGAACAGTACGGTAACGGCCGAACTAGATCATTATCACATAATTGAATCCACACGCGCTTTGTCAGGGTTTATAAACGATCTTTCCATTTGGTATATTCGTAGGAGCCGCGACCGGTTTAAGACAGGTGACCGAAAAAATTCTGCGGCTATGCTTGGCTACATCCTCCGGCAACTGTCAATTTTACTAGCTCCGTTTATCCCGTTCTACGCCGAAGCAGTTTATCGCGAGATCCATGGAGAAAAGGAGAGTGTGCATCTTGAGCCATGGCCCAAAACAGCTGGTCAATCGGACGAAAGTTTACTGAAGAACATGAGCTTAATTCGCCACCTGGCCGAGATCGCGCATCGGGTAAGGTCTGAACAAGGAATCAAGGTGCGCCAGCCGCTGGCCGAGTTGGTCGTTAAATCCCAACTTTCTCCGGAACTGTGTGAGGTTCTAAAAGACGAGGTTAATGTCCTTGAGGTGAGTTGTCGAACAAGCTTGCCGGAAGAACCAGGCTGGATAAAAACGGGAGACGGAGAAACGGCCTTAGCCTTAAATACTCAGCTGACCCTAAAACTTCAGCGTCAGGGTTTAGCCCGGGAAATAGTCAGACAAGTTAACGCTTTGCGTAAATCACTGGGCTTGACCCGGGGAGATACGGTGACGATCGGAATTGACAGTCAAGAGATAGTAAACCAGCTGGCCGGACTGATAAATCAAATAAAGCGTGATACCATTGCCGAAGAGATAGAATTCGGACCGTTAAATGACAAAGATTGGTCTGCCAGTTGTGATTTTCAACACGACCAATGGTCCGCCAGGATTGGGATTAAGAAAACCAGCTAATGTCTTTTACTTACCGGACCGAGGCGTTAATCATACGTCGGAAACCTTTTCGTGAGGCTGACCGTTTGATTGTCGTCCTGACGCCTGACCGCGGCAAGCTTGAGCTCATTGCCCGCGGCGCTGCGAAAATGAGAAGTAAACTGGCGGCTCATCTCGAGCCGTTTTTGCATACGCAATTACTGATCGCGCAAGGGAAGAGTTACGATACGGTTGCTGCCAGTACCGTGCGCCACCGTTTCAATGCGCTGTCGCAGTCGCTGGTCCGGAAGGCCTGGGCGGATTATACGGCCGAGCTTTTGGAGCACGTTATCCAAGTTCGGCAAGCCGATCCGATGATTTTTAACTTGACCTATTCTACCTGGCAGCAGTTTGAGCGTCTGGCAGTGACGAAAAAGCGCGATTATTATCACGGGTTTCTATTCCTCGTCGCTTTTGTCATAAAACTGATGAGCCGGATCGGCTACCAACCCAGTTTACATCGGTGCGTAATCTGCCAGCGACGGCTTCAGCCGGACGGAAACACGTACTATTTTTCGCTCGGCGGAATCGTCTGTCAGCGCTGCCAAGCTGCGTCGGCGCGGTCTGGCTCGCACCTCGCCATCTCCGGCGCGGCCATCCGGACGCTCCGGTACGTTCTGCGCCAGACCTACGCCTCGATCGGAAAATTGCGCGTTAGTGTTGACCAGCTCGCCGAGGTGAAATCATTTATTGATAAATTCGTTACCTACCATACGGAATACACCCCGCAGTCACAACGATTCGTGACCTGGTTGCTCCGGAGAAAGCCGACCGTCTAGTTGACGGGCGCCAAAAAAAGAGTACACTTGTGACCGTGTTCCGCAATCGTCAAACGCCAGCATGTCCAGGGGGGGGCGTATGCAGAGATTCATACCCGTGTATGATCGGCCGGTACCCGATCTTCTGACCGGTTGCCGTCCGGATACGGCTGGTCAGCGTCGGGCCCTTCGAGTGTTTGGTCTCTGTTTTCTGCTGGTCATTGTGGCCACGCTGCTCATTTCCGTCTGGCCGTGAACGGCGGCTGTCTGGCGGGGGAGCTCACGAGCGACCCCTTTTTCATTTGCCAAAATTCGGCAAAAATGTTATTATTCTCTTTACTATGGCCAAGGGAAAAAAGAAAGAATCAAGAGAGCCCGAGTCAGAAAACGAATTTCAGTTTACGAAACATATTGACGGTCAGACCAAGGGGCTGATGAAAGACATCTTCATTGAGGAAGACGGTTCGAAGCCCGATCTGACCAAGCTCGAACGAAAGACGCGGAACTGGCGGAAGATCATCATAACCGGCGTCATCGTTTTTTTAATCTTAGCGCTGTGTGCGGCGGTGGTTGGCTTTTTTATATTCAATCGCAAGAATACTTTTAAAGAAGAGAAGGTCGGTTTTTCCTACACCGGCGCAACGCAGGCGGTTTCGGGCGATGCCTTTACCTTGAAACTGCGCTATCGCAACCAGGGCGCGGTGGCCTTGACCGAATCAGTTGTTGACGTAACATATCCCGACGGATTTACCTACACGAGCTCGAATGTCGGTACGTCGGCCGAGTACCATAATCAATGGCCGGTACCCGATCTTTTACCAGGTGATGAAAAAACCCTCGAAATCTCCGGCACGCTCGTCGGTGAAGTTGGCACGAGCCGGAAATTTTCGGCTACCGTATCCTATCGACCCGCGAACTTCAATTCAGAATTCCAGAAAACAATTGACTGGGAGGTTGTGGTCACATCAACCAGTCTCGAAGTCGAATTCAAGGGCTCGCGCGAAGTTATCGCGGGGCAAGAGGTCGGCTACGAGTTGTCCTACCAAAACACCTCAACGCGCGACATGACCAACCTGAAAATAACACCGCGCTGGCCCGAGGGCTTTACTCTTGGCTCGTCAAACCCCGAGCTTGAGCTCACTGGCACCTGGCAAGTCGGGACGCTCACGGCCGGTTCAACGAAAACCATCAGCCTTGCCGGAACCTTCACTGGTGAGGCCGGCACGCAGAAACAGCTTGATTTTAAATTCGGCTTGGTTCAGAGTGACGGCTCAGAGAATGTCCAGGCGGAGCAGTCGTTCCTCATTTTACTCATTGCGCCGCAGCTCCAGGTAACAACCAGCGTAAACGGTGACACGCAGACGCAAGCAGTTGACTGGGGCGATACGCTTTCATATTCCGTTGAACTGAATAACGCCGGTGATGTAAAAATCGATCAGGGAGTGGCGAAGCTGACGCTCACATATCTCGTCAACGGGCAGGCCAGCACGGAAGAGTTTATTGACTGGTCAACATTCGTCAATTCAAGCAAAGCCAGCCGCGATGGACTGGTAATCCAATGGAACAAAGAGGCGGTTCCGGAACTTGAAGCCTTAAAACCGGGAGATAAGGTGCGTTTAGCTTTTGAGGTGAGTCTTGATCACGAGCCACCGACCACGCTGGTCAACCAGAAGAATTTTGAAATCCGCGCCCAGGTTGATTTCACCGGTCAGCGGACTGGCGACCAACCGGAAGCGAACCTGCCGCTCTCAGCCCAAAGCGCCCCGGTCAGCGCCGTCATAAATAGCCAGCCGACACTTTCGGTCGTGGCACGGTATTATAATGACGCCGGCGAAGTTATCGGCCTCGGGCCGTTTCCGCCGGTTGTCGGTCAGAGCACAACCTTCAAGATATTTTGGTCGTTGAAGAACACGTCAAACGATATTTCTACGGTCGTTGTGAAAACAACATTACCCGGTACGGTCGCTTGGGTTGGACAGGGGAGCGTCTCAGCCGGCGAACCGCTAGTTTTTGACGCCAAAACGCGGTCAGTTACCTGGCGGATAAATAGGCTCCCGGCCTATATCGGTCATGAGACACCACCGGTGACGGCTGAATTCAGCGTCAGTCTGACGCCGACACGGAATCAATTAAATGATTATGCCCTGCTTATCGATAAAACCACGTTTGCGGCCACGGATGCATTTACCAAAGCCTCACTCTCGCTCAGTCAGGATGGCGAGAGTACGAGTCTGACAAACGACCCGGTCGGGCGCGGAAAAGGAAAAGTGATCGGGCAAGGCAATTAGAGAATACAAAAGTAATGACTCTCCTCCTACGGAAAAAAATGAAAAATTTGGATGGTTTGTTTTGATAAATAATACCTTACTTTTGAATTTTGCCTTTTGAATTTTATATTAATTAGAAGTTCCAAAAGAAGCCACGCCCGCCTCGGTATCCTGAAAACGAAACACGGGAATATCCATTCCCCATTTTTTATGCCGATCGCCACGCGCGGTTCGGTCAAGGCCGTGTCGCCGGATGAATTGCGCGAGCTCGGCGCGGAAATCATTCTCGCAAATACGTATCATTTATTTCTTCGACCCGGTCTTCGGGTGATTCGACGGGCCGGCGGGCTGCACCGTTTCATGAATTGGACTGGACCGATTTTGACTGATTCCGGTGGCTTTCAGGTTTTTAGTCTGGCGCATGCCCGGAAGTTTCGGACCGGCGGCGTCGAGTTTATCGATGACGTTTCTGGAAAAAAACACACCTTGACTCCGGAAAATGTCATGGCGATTCAGGAAGTCATTGGCTCAGACATCCGTATGGCGCTGGACGATTGCCCCGGTTATCCGAGCGAAAAAAAGGCCCTCGCCGAATCGGTTGATCGGACCGCGCGCTGGGCGAGAAAGACTGTGCGCGCAAAAAAGAAATCGCGCCATTTGCGCTTCGGCATCGTCCAGGGCGGCGCCAGCCAAGAGTTGCGCGAAAAAAGCCTGGCGGAGATAACTGCGCTGCCGTTTGACGGTTTTGCCCTGGGCGGGCTAGCGGTCGGCGAGCCAGAGTCAAAAATGTGGCCAATTGTCGAACGATTCGCGCCGCGGTTGCCTGCCAACACACCCCGCTACCTCATGGGGCTGGGCAAACCGGATCAGATTGTCCGAGCGGTCCGGGCAGGTATTGATATGTTTGATTGCGTTATCCCGACCAGAAACGCCCGTCACGGAATGTTATACGTCTGGAATACTCGATCACGAACGAAAAAACTTTTGGGAAAAACTTTCTTTAATGAACTGCGAATCAAACAGGCTACATACGCGAATGATTTCCGGCCGCTTGATTCGATGTGTCAGTGCTCGACCTGTCGGAATTACAGTCGGGCATATTTGCGTCACTTGTTTTTAGCCAATGAACCGCTGGCATTGCGTTTATCGACCATCCATAATTTGGCATTTTATCTAGAGCTAATGAAACGAATACGCAGATTGATTGTCACAGGCATACTGTAGCTCAAATATTGACACGCCGGTCTGTCCCTGGTACTGTTGCGATGTTTGAAGGTGCAGTTCACATCAACGGTGGCAGATATAGAAGGGGGCCCTATGAGCATGGTGGTATGTGTGCTGTGGTTCATGGCACTCGGAGTCCTGATGCTCGGTATGTGTCTCTCGGCCATCACCGGACTGGGCGCGCTACTCGGCATCACTGACGCCCATTACGTTTCAACGATCTTTGGCTTTACCTGGAAGCTTTGGTTGTGGTGGCTGGGAGCCACGTTCGTCGGGCTCGGTATCAGCTACCACAACACGTGTCGGCATGAAGCCGCGTGTCACGGGTAATTCACCCGAACATGAGCACGTGCTGCCAGACGCACCCACTGTCCGACAGTGGGCTTTTTTCCGGGGTATGGAATTTGCCAAAAATGAAAAAATGTGATATAATTACATTATAAAACAAAAATATGAGTTTTCTCTTAACCACGCTGAAATTCTTCGCCGTTGATGTTGTTTGGAGTTTTTTGTACTTCCCGATCTGGTGGTACACAAAAGGCACCAAGCAAACAGCGGCTTTTGTATTGAGAAAAATGGCCGGCGTTGAACACGCGCTCGGTCTGGGCATACTCTTGAAATACCTTTTCCAGCCCATGTATGCCGATTATACGAAGAGCGGCCGGATGATCAGCTTTGTCTTCCGTGTGCTGCAACTCGGCGTATCAATGGTGATTATGGCCGTGTCGTTTGCCTTCTTTTTTCTCCTGATGATTCTGTGGCTCGGCTGGTTGCCCATAGCAATATATTTCATTATCGTTAATCTCAGCGGCGTATGATCGATCGATCACCGGCTTTCCCGCCGCTAAGGTATATCGCTTGGCCGGGCGAGTCTCGAAAAAACTCTCAAAGCGAAAAAATAATCGGTTGGTTTAACGGCCGGGTTGTCTACTGGGGCCGAGCGGTTGACGAATTAAACAACTTGGTGCGCGATGTCACGCGGATCGGGCGGAACGTATTTCGAATACTCTTGATAATCTTCGCCGCCCTTGGCGTCGGCATGGGCGCGCTCCGACTGCGCGATCTCTGGCAGGCGGGAATACGTTGGCAAGACTTAGCAACGGCCAGTGAACCCGAATTTCTCGGATTTTGGATCGCGGTTGTCATGATCGCGTATTTGGTCTTCAGCTTTTCCTGGGAGCGGCAGCGCCGAACAAAGATAGAACACCAACCGCTTGTCTCGGCCGAGTTTATTGAAATGGATGAGAGTAGAATTTTAGCCATCCCAAAAAAGGATTGGGTTAATATCGCCGAGACATTTCATCCTGACTCGGCTCAGCTGGTCCAGAGCGCCGTCTATTTCGCCAGCTCGTGTAATCACCCCTTGGTTGAACCGCTCCACCTTCTCGCGATGAGTTTGCGCGAGGAAGCCATCCAAATGTTATTTGCTCGGCTCGGCGTCAATCCGGCAATCATCGCTGAGAAGGTAAAGCGTGGCCTGGCTTCGAAGGGCCGGCCGCTGAAACTAAATCCTCCGTTGTCAACTGAGTTTCAGCAATTACTCTTGGCTGCCTATGAAGAAGCCTACCGCCGCCGGGCTGAACAGGTTGAAATAACCGACCTGTTCATTGCCTTGTCAAAAACCGGCCAGCAGGCTCAGGAAATACTCTACGACGTTGGCGTTGAAATGGACGACCTCCGCAATGTCGCGACCTGGCTGACGCTTCAGAATACCCTCGGCCGGTATTACCGGCGATACCGTTCCCGCGCTCGTTTCAAACCAAAGAACGAAATGAACCGGGCCATGACCGCGGTCATGACGCCGTATTTGGACCGCTTCAGCCAAGACCTGACGCAGTTGGCCCGGGCCGGCTACCTGGAATACTGCGTCGGCCGGGATCAAGAAATCGAATCCGTTTTTCGAACCGTTGAAGCCGGAAACAACGGGGTGGTCCTGGTCGGTCAGCCGGGCGTCGGCCGCAAAACAATCATTAAAGGATTGGCGCAGCGCATGGTCACCGAAGACGTGCCGCCGATTTTTCAGGATAAACGTTTAGTCAGCATCAGTCTGGCCGCTCTGGTCGCCGGCGCTACAAAGCCGGGCGAGCTTGAAGAACGGCTGATGCGGATTTTCGCCGAGGTCGTCAAGGCAGGGAATATTATTCTCTGCATTTTCGACATCCACAACATGGTCGGCATTACCTCCGAGCGAGGGGAGGGCCTCGACCTCTCAGAAGTATTTGATGAGTATTTGCGGAAAAAGGCGTTTATCGTCATCGCGACCTCAAATATGATCGAATACCGGCGCTATGTCGAGAACTCAGCGCTCGGCGGAACGCTGTTTAAAATACCGGTTGAAGAGATGGATGAAACTCAGACGATCCACGTGCTCGAGGCTCGCGTCGGCGCCGTTGAGTCTCAGCAAAAAGTATATTTTTCTTACAAAGCAATCGCGGCCATTGTCAAACACGCCAAGCGGTATATCCATGAACGTTTCTTTCCTGAAAAGGCAATCCAGTTGTTAGAAGAGGTAGCTTCCTATGTCCGTCGGACGCGCGGAAAAAAGAAGATTGTGGTGGCCGAGGATGTTGCCCAGGTCGTATCCGCGCTCGTTAAAGTGCCGGTGACCCAGGTTTCAGAACGGGAAAGTGAAAAACTCCTTCATTTGGAAGAACGGTTGCATCAACGGTTGATCGGACAGGATGAAGCGGTAAAAATGGTCGCAGCCGCTCTGCGTCGCGCTCGAGCCGAGCTGCGGGATGCGAAACGACCAATCGTCAATTTGCTTTTCCTCGGTCCGACCGGTGTCGGAAAAACCGAACTGGCGAAAACTGTAGCCGAGACGCACTTCGGTTCGGAAAAATCGATGATCCGTATCGATATGTCTGAATATCAGGAGAGTAAGAGCATCGATCGCTTGATCGGCGCGCCGCCGGGCATGACTAAGGGCGAAGAAGGCGGCTATTTGACGGAAGCGGTCCGCCGGACGCCGTTTGCCTTGCTGCTTCTGGATGAAATAGAAAAAGCCCATCCGGATATTCTCAACGTATTCTTGCAGGTCATGGATGACGGCCGCTTGACTGATTCGCTCGGCCGGACCATCGATTTTACGAATGTTATTTTGATCGCGACCTCGAATGCCGGCACGCCGCTGATTCAGCAGCGCGTCCGGGAAAAAACGCCGGCGGTCCAGATCCGGGACGAACTGGTCAATAAAGAACTGGGTAAGTATTTCCGGCCTGAGTTTCTCAACCGGTTCGACGGAATTATGGTATTTACGCCGCTGAGCGAAGCCGAATTATATCAGGTCGCCGTTTTACTCCTGGCTGAAGTGCAGAAGCGTCTCATAGAAAAGGGGATTACGCTCCGGGCCACGCCGGAGGCAATCCAGGAATTGGTCCGGGAAGGATACGACCCGGCGTTCGGCGCCCGGCCGCTCAGGCGCGTCATCCAAAATAAAGTTGATAACGCATTGGCGAATTATTTACTCCAAGGCCGGCTTACCCGCCGCGACGTGGCCGTGCTTGAACCGGGCGGGGTGATCCGGGTAGAGAAAGCGGAACGGTTATAAGATAATTATCAAATGTACCAAGTGGAACAAAAAACAAAAATTAGTCAGAGCACGGTACTTAAAACATTTGTTATTGTCGCGTTAGGCGCGTCACTCTTCGCGTTATATGCAATTACTGTTCCGTTGAAACCAGGTAGACAGGTATCAATCCAACCCATTAAGAACGACACAGATGTGCTGACGGGAAAGATGACAATGTCCGAGCAGCAGCAAGTCGCACAGGGACAAAAAGACTTCATCGACCTTGTCGCTGATACCAAGAGCATCGTTCTCGGTCGCGTGACAGATAAACGGAACGTCATTGTTCAGCTTCCGACACCCACACCCCAAGAGTCAGCCCGGACCGAGTATGATATTGAAGTGTTATCTCCGATTTTGGGAGACGCGAAGCAAGGCGAAACAATCACCATTACACACACTGGTGGAACATTAAACAATGGACGAACAATTGCTATCAATGGTATGCCGGTTATAAAAACTGGCGACGTCGACGTACTGTTTTTGGCTGATAGGGGTAGCACCTCTCCTTTTGCGGATCGGGGAAAGGGAATATATCGCGTTGGAAAAGATAACCAAAACCAGGCCGTCGTTTTGAATAATCAGGGGAAACCGTTTGAGTTTGGATCTGGAAGAATAAAAGCTATTGCACAACCAGTTCCTCTTACAAAATTTGTCGAACAGGTGGGACGTATATTTAATATCGAGTCGAGTGAAGCGCTCGATGGCATTGCAGGAGTAGATCTTCCCACTCTCGCGTCAATACAAGATTCACCCGGCGTAGAATTATCATGCGATGGAAAATGGGCGGATTCAATTATGGAAATTCATACGAATCATAGCTTTGTTGACGAGGATACTCGTTATAGCGCCGTTCAGTCCTCGGCGGATGATTGGTCTCGAGCAAATGCATCCATCTCGCTAACCACCGTGCGCGAAGATGATCTATGGGTTGACCCATTTATGAATGATGATGGAATGGGAGTTGCTCCGTTTTTTCTGGGCGAAGGGACCGTGCTAATAGGCAATATGCGGGAATTCGGGCATTGTGGCAGTGATGAAAATACTTGGTGCGATGACGACGCTGACTGCAGCGAATACGATACCTCATGTAATATTACCTCAAATATATTCGAGGATGATGCAATCGGAAAAACGTCCTGTGAACTTAGTACCTCCGGGGATATATTAGCCGCTGTGATTGCCATTAATAATAGTATCCAGTGGTCTGAAAATTATGGACAAGATTTCATCGAACGGATAGAACAAGGTAGTGATGTTTCATACATGAACTATAAAGCAGTTGTTCTCCATGAAATTGGTCATGCACTTGGCCTTGATCATGTAGCAGGCAATCTTTCAGTCATGACAGTAGAGGCCAACCCATTTCCTAAAGTTTGGGGAACGGATGAGTACAATCTTGGCCTTCTCAATGCACAAGACCCGCCAGTAGTAAATTTGTATTCTTCAAATTGGAGATTTTACGGGGCAGATACCGAAATGACAAGGGTTGATTGTTTACAGAATCTTACTGGTCAATGCTGGGAACAATTCATCCCGATTGGGGAGTCAGTATATTATGAGGCAACAACCGGGCACAATGGAGTCAGTGTGGCTAATTTTGATGTTGGTGTATACATCGTCCCCTATGATGCCTGGGAATACCCTAATAGCTGGCTGCAGGTCGACCGATTCCCCGTCCAGTTGTCAAAATCATCAACAACGTTTACGTTCCGGCGTAGTTTTACGATGCCAGATCAACAGGGCGTCCTTTTGGTGATGGTTGATCCGGATAATACAATTCCCGAATCCAACGAACTTGATAATGGCCAGCGCTGGCCGCGGTTGGAGGAACTTCTCACTGATGTCAATGGCGGTTGGCTGGATCTTCAGATGCCCGAGGAACATGGCGGAGTCTGGAACATGCTCCGGCTGGCTGTTGACTCAAATGGGCCGCCGGAACAGGCTGAACTGAAATATTCCGAAACACCCTATCAATCAAATGACGAGTGGTTTGCTCAAGCTACAAATCTTTCTCTTCCACCTCTCGATGGTCCGAACTTTCCGCCCGGCGGGTATTTCAACCGGTATATTGACGGTTTACCAAATGATAAAGTCTACTATGTCGGTTTACGGCAGATCAGAATTACGGATTGGGAATATCAACCATTCGGCGTGATCGATTCACATGCCTGCGCGCCGCAGCTGGTTTCGCCGAACGGCGGTGAAGCACCACTTCGGGGCGACCCGATGGTGATCCGCTGGGAACGGCCAGGACGGTGTCTGGGCACAGTCACGCTACAATACCTACAACAATCACAAGGCCCAGTGTATCTCAGAACCATTACTTCAGGAACGGCCAATGATGGCCGCTATCTCTGGCACACAAATCAAATAGATAATCAATCGGATGGTTACAGCATCAAGCTGCTCATGAATAGCGACACTGTTTATGATGTTAGCGACAGTCAGTTCAGAATACTACCGGTAGGATTGAACATTCGCAATCAAAGCTTTGAATGGGATTATGGCACTGATTTCTATTCAGGCTATGCCAATGACAACGCCACGTTCGGCGATAGGCTGCCTGATGGCTGGGAACAAAGTGCCTGGCCCGGAATTATCGATAATACAGTAGGTCATTGGGGTACCAAGTCGTTGAAGATCCAAAAAACAGCTGACAGCGGACTGCATGCCTTTGTTGCGCAAGACCTGCACATTATACCAGGCAAGCAATACAAGCTTTCCGGCTATGTAAGATCAAGTTGTTGGGACGATCAATGTTTCGGTACGATAGCTGCCGAGTGCCTGGACTCCGGCCACGGCAATATCTGGGCAAGTTGCGGCCTGAATGTTCCGTTAGCTGATGTTACCAAGGTTTCCGGCAACACGGATTGGGAATATATTACATACACCCTAAATGCTGATAATCCGAACGCCCACTACGTCAGAGTCATGTGTTATCATACTCCGCTTCAGTCAAGTACGGCTGGAACCGGTGAGATCTGGTGCGATGATCTGAAGCTCGAAGAGATCACAGGGAACGGCGGCAAACCGCCTGAACCGGAAGGTCCGGACGGGTAGAGAGATTATTAAAATAAAGACATATTTATGAAATTGGGAACAACGCAAAAGTAAAAGCCAGTAGTAATCAGGGTCTTGTCATAGAAACATTTCTCGCGACGGCAGCGACGTATGAGTTGGCGATAGAAGATGAAAAGATAATAAACTTATTAAATAGGTAATTAATAATGAAACAAACATGGAAAACCAACCAGCGGGGACCGTCCCCACGCCACCGGCTCCGGCGGCAAAAACGGTAACACCGGAACAGGCGGCGTTTATCGGACGCGGCTCATTCGGCGCCTTTAGTCTCGGGCTGATCTATTTTCTCGCCAGCGGTTTGATGATCGACGCCCTCTTATCGCTCGTTCCGATTGTCAATCTGTACATTTGGATTCGCGGCATCATCCGCGGCCGGAAAATGTCCTGGGAAAAAGGTAACTGGTCAGACTTTGCAGCGTTTGAAAAACGCCAAAAGCTTCTTGATAAGGTCGGCATTGTCGTGCTCATTATCTCGTTTGCGTTTGGCTTTATCATGGGCTTAGTCTCAGCCTTAGCGGTGAACTCAACACTCTAGGACACATCGTTTTTATAGAGAAACAAGCGAGGTCGAAACCGGCCTCGCTTGTAATTCATAAACCTTGACAAAAGTGTCGGGTATTCCTATGATAGGTCTTCGGATGAAACGATAGAAACACCGCGAACCTGGAAGAGGGAGGATAACATGCGTCCGATTGGAAGTGACTCGGTATTGCCGATTCGGGTCTATGTGAAGGATCGGCCGGCGGATATCACCGGTCGCGTCGACGTTTTCGGCTCAGACATTGCGATCGTAACTCAGCCCGTTCAGTTTGGCGGGTTCATCGCCGTGCCGCGCTGGGAAGAAGTTCTCGATGAGCTGATCGCCAATCGCCGCCGGCGCTACCGCTGGAAACCGGAACACCTCCGCTTCCAGCTGGTTGACGGCTCGTACAAGGCCTTTCGCCAGGTACTGGCCGTCCTGGCCCAGTACGGTCTGACGCTTGGTCAAGGCGAGAAGCTGACCATCCTGGAAGTCAGAGATCTGGCTCAGGCGTTGAATCGCGCCGTGGTCGGCTTGCGCTGGAACAATGCCGATGAGTACGCCGCCCGGTTGCGACCGATCGCCCGACAGATCCTCCAGAAACCGGGAATGCAGCGGCCGCGCAGTCTGCCGAAACGGGATATCCTCGATATCTTGGGTCGGATGAGTGAGGCCCGGGACAGCCGTGGGCGTCCGAATGAAGGCGCGCTGCTGGCTCAAACGCTGAAGCTCATGGATCTGACCGAAGAGCGACTCATGCAGGCGATCATGCGAATCGAACCGGTGGTGGCCATGCGGGAAAAGGTGTTCCTGAACCTCATCTGCTGGGCCAACTATGTATTCGGCCGGCTGACGGACTACCTCGAGCTGGTGGTTCAGCCGTCCGCCTTTGCCTCGGCAGATCGGCGGGATGTCCGGCGGATCCACCACTACCAGCTCATTCTGGCCCAGGAGCTTGATGGCATCGACTTCCGGCCGTATGTTGTCAATGCCCGGTACATCAGTGGGGAACTGCGGACCGGCGCCGAGTGCTTGATCGGCGGCAGTCTCGCTGAGTATCGGCAGTTAGCCAGCCGCTCGCTCATGTCGGCTCGGCTGAAACAAGCGCAGATCGTGATCGAACGCGTCATCTATCTGATGCACCGGGCTCTACTCGAGAAGAAACGCTCATTCGGTTGGGTCACGGCAGAACGACAGCTTGAGCACAGCCTCCAGTTGCTCAGGCAGATCGACGAAACCGGTTTTGCCCAGCCGGTGACGGCAGACGCGATTTCCCTGGTCAGCGAGGCACAGGCGCTTGTGCGGGCGCGTGATCGGAGCACGCTGTCAGATGCCCGGGAATTGCTGAAGCAGTCCTCGCAGAAACTGACCGGCAACCTCACGGAAATGGCAGACAGGAGGGCGGGACATGAGGATTTGCCTGGACCTGAGGCGGCAGCTCGATCCTGAAATGGCCGCCTACATCGAGCATCAGTTTGCGGATCGGGAAGCACGCAATTGTCTGGTGGAATGCCCGGATTGCCGCAGCACAGCCGGTTGTACCCGACTTGCGGGCGGCGACTTGGTCATCCAGTGCAGTAGTTGCGGGTATCACAAACAGGGACGGTGGACGGATAGACCGGCACCGCCTCGCGCCTGAGCGTCAGCTCGGGCTTTTTCATTTACCCCGCTGATAATAAAAATGTTTGCGAATTATATTAAAATCAGCTATAATAAGCTGGAGTTTTTTGCAAAAAGAAAAACCGGGCGTTTCTGAAAGACCTCGGGGGTGCAAGGCTCAGAAAGCCCGGCGGGGCGCAGCAACGAGGCCGCGCGCGCAATCACCTCGGCTAGTTGAAGCAGAGGGGTACGTTCAGAACAAAGGGGTTGTTGTGCTCATCGAGGAGTGTCAGCTGATAGACGGTGTAGCAGACGAGCGGATGGGTTGCGACCTTCACCCTGACATGTGTCGGTGTTCCGGGAAAGGTCTGGATCGAGATGATCCGGCCGCATCCGTGGACGATTTCTCCGCGGCTGGGAAGAGAAGCAGTTGGGAGCGGACCAGAAAGGGTCTGGTCGCGTTCATCGACGACGGTCATGAGAACGTAGTCCATCTTTTTGCCCCTTCCTAAGGTTCGTTCCGTTTCAGGTTAGTCAACTTCTACATCTAACGCAGGTAGATTATACTATTTTCAATAATATGTCAAGAGACAAGGTATTAATGGAGAAATTGGTGTCATTGGCTAAGCGCCGGGGCTTTATTTTTCCGACCGCGGAAAAATACGGCGGGCTCGGCGGTTTTTGGGATTGGGGTCCGCTCGGCGTTGAGCTGAAAAACAATATTAAGCGGGTCTGGTGGCAGCGCTTTGTCCAGGAACGGCGCGATGTGGTCGGCTTGGACAGCGCGATCATTACCAATCCAAAAGTTTGGGAAAAAAGCGGCCACCTCGTCGGATTTTCGGACAAGCTCGTCGAGTGCAAAAACTGCCATCACCGGTTCAAACAGGACGATCTGGTGGCAACCCTGGAATGCCCTGATTGCGGTCAGAAAGATTTTGAATCAGCGAAGGATTTTAATCTGATGTTCAGAACCTTTGTCGGTCCGGTGGAAAACACCGGCTCAACGGCGTACTTGCGACCCGAGACCGCTCAAAATATCTTCATTAATTTCGAAAACGTCGTCCAAAGTTCACGAATGAAGGTGCCGTTTGGCATTGCCCAGATCGGCAAAGCCTTCCGGAACGAAATCACGCCGGGCAATTTTATTTTCCGGACGCGCGAATTTGAACAGATGGAGCTGGAATATTTTGTGAAGCCGGGCGAAGATGACAAATGGTTTAAAACCCTTGTGGCCGATAGCGTGAAATGGTTTCGCGATCTCGGCATTAGAAAAGGAAACATTCGCGAACATAAACAGGCGAAAGACGAACTGGCCCATTACGCGAAAGAGACAGTCGATGTTGAATATAACTGGCCGTTTGACAAGGGCTGGGGCGAGCTCATGGGCATCGCCAACCGGACGGATTTTGATCTCAAGGCGCACGGCCTGAAATATAAGGATGAAAAGGAAGAATTTGTGCCATACGTTATTGAACCCTCCTTCGGCGTGGAACGGTCAGCCCTGGCGTTCTTACTGGACGCCTACGACGAGATCGAGGGCGGCCGGACAACCACGACCGAAAGCAATAAAGACAAGGAAGTCGTCCTGCATCTCCACAAAAGTTTAGCGCCGATTAAAGTGGCAATCCTGCCGTTGTCGAAAAAAGAACCGTTAGCGGCGGCGGCGTTGAAAATTTTCGATGAACTTAAGAATAAATTCACGTGCGCGTACGACGACGTGGCTTCGATCGGCCGGCGCTACCGCCGCCAGGACGAGATCGGTACGCCTTTTTGCGTGACGGTTGATTTTGACACCCTCGACGATAAAAAAGTCACCATCCGTGACCGTGACAGCATGAAGCAGGAACGCGTCGCGCTGGCAGAATTATTCGCGATTATAAGCGAGAAGCTGTCATGAAATATAAAAAGACCGTTCTTAAAAACGGCTTACGCGTTCTCACGGTGCCACGGCCCGGCTCTGAGGCCATCACCGTTTTTGTTGTGGTAAAAGTCGGTTCTCGGTGTGAAACGCCCCGGCTGAACGGCATTTCTCATTTTCTCGAGCACATGATGTTCAAGGGCACAAAAAAGCGTCCGTCCACGCTCGAAATATCAAAAGCGCTCGATCAGGTGGGCGCCGAATATAACGCCTTTACCTCGAAGGATCACACTGCCTACTATATAAAAATCCATCGCTCGAAGATTAAACTGGCCCTGGACGTCTTGTCTGACATGGTGCTCAGCTCAAAATTCGATCCGGCTGAAGTTCAACGCGAAAAGGGCGTCATCGTCGAAGAAATAAACATGTATGAGGACAACCCCTTGATGTATGTCGAGGACCTCTTTGAACAAACGGTTTTTGGGAAATATCACCCGCTCGGCCGTCTGATTGCCGGTTCACGGGCGAATATCCGCACCTTGCAACGGTCAAGCGTGGTCGATTACTTCAGCCAGTATTACACCGCTCGGAACGCAGTGGTGGTTGTCGCTGGGCCGGTTGACGGCGACGTCAAAAAGCAAATCATTAAGTTCTTCGGCTCCTGGCGGCGTGGCCGTCCAGCCGGCGCAGTGGCGCAGTTTCGTCGACGTCAGCAGCAGCCGCGGCTCACCGTGCAATACAAAAAAACCGAGCAAGTCCAACTTTGCCTCGGCTTTCCGGCGCTGTCATACACGGACCACGACCTACCGGCGCTCGAGCTTTTGAGCATCATCCTCGGCGGCAACATGAGCTCGCGTCTCTTTATCTCGATCCGGGAGCGGCAGGGCTTGGCCTATTTTATCCATGCGAGCGTTAACCCGTATGAGGATACCGGGGCCTTCTGCGTCCAGGCCGGTGTTGATAAAACGAGGCTTACTCTGGCAGTCACGGCAATTCTCCAAGAATTACAGAAAGTAAAACGCACCGGCGTTACGGACGCCGAGCTGGCGAAGGCCAAACAGTTTGTGCGCGGCAAAATGATCCTCGAGCTTGAGGATTCAAGCCACCTCGCCTCGTGGTACGGCCGGCAGGAGGCGCTGCTTCGAAAGGTTGAAACGCCCGAAGAACGTTTAGCCAAGATCAATGCCGTCACAGCACCGGCGCTGAAACGGCTGGCCCAACGCCTATTCCGGAAACCGTTTTTCAATTTGGCCACGATTGGCCCGATTCGCAAAACCCAGCCTCTTAAACGCGTTGTGAACAACGTGCTGTAAAAAATTGCCGAGAAGACACATTTTTAGTATACTAAGAAGCGACTATGGCGGAAAAAGACAAAACCACGATTACGATTTCAACCGGCTCGATTTTTAAGGTAATTCTTATTATTATTGCGATTTGGTTCGTTTTTACGATCCGAAACGTTGTTGGCATTCTGTACGTGGCCTTGATCATTATGGCCGGCATTTCGCCCTGGGTTGATTGGCTCCAGGACCGAAAAGTACCGCGCGTTCTCGGCACAGCCATCCTGTATGCGATTTTTCTCGGCGTTTTTGGCCTGATTGTGGCGCTGATCATTCCACCGTTGACTGAACAGATTGGTGCAATTATCTCGGCTTTTCCAAATTATTACAACAAGATTGTTCAAGGGTTTAAAGCGCTCCAAACATCAAACGCCGATAGTGCGGTGGTGGCGAGTATCCAGTCATCGCTTGAGCAGATAAACAAAGGCTTGAGCCAGGCGGCGTCCGGAGTCTTTTCGAGCTTGATCAGCATATTCGGCGGCTTTGCGTCATTCTTGAGCATTATGGTCATTGCATTTTACCTGACACTGGAACGCGACGGCTGGAAGAAGTCGCTCCATTCCATATCGCCGACGCAGTACCAGCCCTATCTGACGCACCTTGGGAATCGCATTGTCTCGAAACTCGGTTCCTGGTTACGGGGACAATTGTTGCTCTGCTTCATTATTTTCTTGATGAGCTATATCGGTCTGTCGATCCTCGGCGTGAAATATGCCCTCGTCCTGGCCTTGATCGCCGGTCTTCTTGAAGCGGTGCCGATGATTGGACCGATTATCAGCGCCATACCCGCCTTGTTTTTAAGCTTTGCCCAGTCGCCGATAAAAGCGTTGCTCGTCCTCATTCTCTATATTCTCGTACAACAATTAGAAAACAATTTAATCGTGCCGAAGGTGATGCAGAAGGCCGTCGGCCTGAATCCTATTGTGGTCATTATTGCCATGCTGATCGGTGGTCGGCTCGGCGGATTTTTCGGCGTTATCTTAGCTATCCCGACAGCGGCGATTATTCAGGTGCTCATGAGCGATTTTTTCGGCAAGCAACGCGACAAAGATAACGCGCTTGAGCCTGACTCGGAATGACCCATGGGCACGCTTTTTGTTGTGGCCACGCCGATCGGCAATTTGGAAGACACGAGTCTTCGGGCGATACGGATATTGCGGGAAGCTGATCGCATTCTCTGCGAGGACACGCGGGTGACAAGAAAACTCTTGTCACATTTTCAAATCGACAAACCGCTGCTCAGTTACCACCAGCACAGTCGCATCGAGCGGCTGGATGACATCGTGGAATATCTCCGTCAGGGTGAAAAAATCGCTCTCGTTTCCGACGCGGGCACGCCTGGCATTTCCGATCCCGGGAACGTGCTGGTTGAATACGTTAACCGCAAACTTGGTTCGGCGGTTCGCATCGAAGCTGTTCCTGGAGCGTCGGCGCTGACGGTCGCAGCCAGCGCGAGTGGTTTGCCAACTGATCGTTTTACCTTTCTGGGTTTTTTGCCCCATAAAAAAGGGCGCGAAACGCTCTTCCGTCGCATTGCCGAGAGCGAAGAAACGGTTATTTTTTACGAATCGCCGCATCGGTTTATGAAGACACTTGATTCCTTAGGCGAGATGCTGGCACCGGATCGAATCGTTTTCGTGGCCCGCGAACTGACCAAGAAATTCGAAGAATGCTGGCGTGGCCCGATTGCCGAGTGTCGTAAATATTTCCAGGCTCAGCCTGACCATGTCCGCGGCGAGTTTGTCGTCGTTGTCTCTGGCATAACGTACATACAACCATGAGAAGGTGGAAATGTTTAAAATCTGAAGTGGCCCTTGACACTAAGTATTTTAAAGTGAAGAAGGATTTAGTTCAGTTGCCAAACGGCGAAAAGAGAGATTGGATTTACTGGGACAGCCCGGATTCAGCCATGGTTATCGGCATGACTAAAGAAAAAAAATTGGTCATGATCCGCCAATACCGATATATGGTCGACGATGAGGTGATCGAATTTCCATCGGGCTATAAAAAAAACACTGAAACAATTGAAAAGGGGGCTCAAAGAGAGTTTGAAGAGGAGACCGGCTTTGCCTGTTCATCATTGATAAAACTTGGCGCTTTTTACGAGACATATGGCCAGCTTAACCGCAAAATACATATGTATTTTGCGCGGAACGTGGCGATAGCAAACCGTCGCTACGATGAAGACGACGACGTCCAGGAAGACATCAAGGTTGTGCTGGTGGATTTCGATAAGGCAGTTGAGATGGCGAGGGATAACACTATCGTGGCCATGGGCTCGGCGCTCGCCATAGTGTTGTTGAAGGAAAAAATTGACGGTAGATTCATTACGTTATAAAACGTGTTCGAACGGAAAATCTTTTGCTCTAAGTAAAAAAATATAAGCGGGACGAGGTGATTTATTAACCAATACTATGGCAAAAAAATTCTATATCACAACCCCCATCTATTACGTCAACGACCGTCCCCACATTGGCCATGCCTACACGACGATTGCGGCTGATGTTTTGGCGCGGTTTCATCGGAAACTCGGCGAAAAAGTCTTTTTCTTGACCGGTACTGACGAGCATGGAGCCAAAGTGGCCGAAAGCGCAAAAAAAGCCGGCCAAACACCGAAGGAGTTCGTCGACGAAATGTCCGAGCTGTTTATCCTATCGTGGCGGAATTGTAACATTAAATATGACGATTTTATCAGAACCACCGAGGAACGGCATGTTGAGGCGGTCCAAATATTCATGCAGAAACTCATGGACGTCGGCGCCCTCTACGAAGGCGTCTATGAAGGACTGTATTGCGTTGCCTGTGAACGTTTTTACACTGAGAAGGAACTGGTGGACGGAAAGTGCCCCGACCACCTTGTGAAGCTGAAACTAATCAAGGAACGTAACTACTTTTTTAAACTCAATAAATATCTCCCCGACGTTCAGGCGTTGATTGAGCGGGATGAAATATTGATCCGTCCAATCGAGCGGAAAAAAGAAGTGCTCGGACTATTCAAACAAGGGCTTCAGGACTTTTCGGTCTCGCGGGAAAAAGTCCGGTGGGGGATACCGTTGCCGTTCGATCCCAAGCACAATTGCTACGTTTGGGTGGAAGCGCTCCAGAATTATATCTCCGCCATCGGATATGGCACGGCCAGCGACACCTACCAGAGCTGGTGGCCGGCTGACGTCCACCTTATGGCCAAGGATATCATTAAATTCCACGCCGTCTATTGGCCGGCGCTCTTGCTGGCCGCCGGCGAACCGGTGCCGAAACAGATTTTCGCGCACGGATTTTTCACGATCAATAAGCAGAAGATGAGCAAAACGATCGGGAATGTCATCGATCCAAATACGCTCGTTGAGACGTATGGCTCGGATGCGGCCCGATATTTATTATTGTCGCAATTTCCCTTTGGCCAGGACGGCGATATAAAAAAAGACCTGTTTACCGAACAATATAACGCGCATCTGGCGAACAGCTTAGGCAATTTGGTCAGCCGGACCGCTACTTTGTGCGAGAAGTATTCCGTCGAGATATCAGCGGCGACGGTGGAATCCGGCAAGGCTGTTAAAGAAAAAGTGAAAAAACATTTGGAACTGCTCCAATTTGATAATGCGCTGAAGGAAATCTTCGGGTTGATCTATGCAGCCAATAAATTTCTCGATGAGCAGGCGCCGTGGAAAATACCCGCCGAAGAAAGTGAACGCCGGATAGAGGTGCTACGCAAAACTGTTGACCAGATTCGCGTTATCGCGGATTTGCTCGATCCGTTTATGCCGCTCGCCAGCCAGAGCATTTTGAGGCAATTTTCCGGACCGACGATAAAAAAAGCAGAGTCGCTGTTTCCTCGAAAATAATATTTTATTACTAGAAAAATACTATGGCCAAGCCAATCGCAAAAAACAACGACGGACAGTCAAAAAAAAGTCTGCCGGCACTTTGGTTTCTTCTGACGATTATTGTTGCCGCCGGTCTTGTTATTGGCGCGTATTTTTATACCCAGTGCGACACGGATAAGGGCACAAGCACGACCCTAAATTCTGGTAATAATACAAATGCGAACGCAAATGTGAATGCGAACGCAAATACAAATAGCCTGACAAACGCCAACGCCAACCTGAATGCCAATACGAACACAAATGTTGTTATCCCGGTCTCTAACATGCGAACAATTACATATCAGCTGTATAATCACGGTTTCGAGATATCCGTACCGTCGGACTGGACAGGCGGCCCGGTGACACAGGGAATCAATGAAGAAGATTCGCTCGTATCGGTCGACGCACCCGCCGGCTATATATTTCCTATGTGGATTACTTATTACAATAACGGCGATCCAAGCTTCGAGGTTTGGTTGAACAAGAAGCTGGCAGCCATGCGTTCCGAACGTCAGGGCGACAGCTACGGCGAGATCGAGACACGAGACAATGGCATGAAATCATTCATTCGGACTACGCCCAACAATACCGATGTTAATTTGGCTTATCAAGTGGCCTACGGCTATATCGCGCGGGGACAACGCGTCTATCAAATCACGCTGAATGCACCCCAGACCGTGTTGGAAAAAAACACGGCTCTCGTCAACGACATTCTGGATAGCTTTGCATTCATTGATCCGAAGCCATATACGGAAATCATCAACCCGACAGCGAAGGCGAAAGTGGCGAACGAAGGGAGCGATTTGTCGGTTTCATGGCTGACGGCGCCGGTCGAGCTGAATCTGATAGAAAACGCAAAAAACCCCGGTGATCAATACGGCGATTATTTCAGCAGCCGTCAGTATTATCAGGTCGGCACGATTAATACCCGCCCGTATGCCGGCCAGGCACTCGTCGTAATTCTTGAATTGCCTATGGGTCCGGCGTTTCAGAAAAATCTTTATCGGGTGGCCTATAACCCGGACACCGCCAGCTTTGTCTATCTCGAGAAATACTCCGACGATCTGCAACAAGTCGGATTTCCGTTCCAATATGACACGCAGGCGACGCTTAGTGGCTTCACCGTGCCGGCCGAAATCGCGATTCCAGACTCTTCTACCAAACTCCTCGCTACGGCTTTTGATCCGAATAAAATGTATACCGATTATTCCACCCTGGAAAAGAAGTTCACAAACGCGACTGTCGGCGACGTGTCGTTTGATACGAATGAAAAGTGTTTCATAGTCAGACAAAAGGACGGCACGGCCAAGAAATACATCTACAAACTCGACTTTGCCACCAGCACACCAACCGCGGAAAATCCGTATTTCGGGGCGACCAGCTTCCGGCCAGATGTGCGGTGGAACGACGGCACACGGATATCGGAAGATTACACCTATAACGATCCGACGGGCGGGTGCGGTACGATGTTCTGCCACGCCCTGACAACACTGGCTGATCTGGGCGGACAGTCAGCGCTCGTGGCCACGGGCCGGACGTCCACCGGCGATGCCGTCTATGAATTTGCGGACAAAAATAACCCAGCTTTGAAAGAGGTGTATGACAGTTTCTATGTGCCGATCGAGGAAACAAAACCCAGCTACGACGCGTTTGCGGCCGATCACCCGGTGTTTTTCTGGCAGGATCCATTCGGCATGTGGCTGCGGTTCAAGAAAGCTACATACGTACCAGCCGCCGAATGCGGCAAACCGGTTATCTATCTCTATCCGGAAAAAGAAACGCCGGTCAACGTGAAGGTTAGCCCGACCGGGGGATTTACCCTGACTGAGCCGGCCTATCCAGCCGACGGCTGGGCAGTGATCGCGCGACCAGACGGGCAGTTAAAAACAGCAAATGGCGATGAATACCCCTATCTGTTCTGGGAGGGCGTGGGCTTAAACTATGAAATACCGAATCGAGGTTTTGTTATTGCCCGATCCGAGGTTGGCCAATTTCTAAAAGAAAAACTGGTTATTCTTGGATTAAACGAGAAGGAAAGCGCTGAGTTTATAGAATTCTGGCAGCCAAAGCTGGAAATAAAGCCGTATGTGTTCGTGACATTCATCAATCAGGCCGTTTTCGATCAGCTGGCACCGCTGACCGTAATCCCAAAACCAGACCAAGTAATCCGCGTGTTCATGGATTATAAACCGCTCGACACCCGGATTACCGTTACACCGCAAAAACTCGAAACGCCAGTCCGGCATGGTTTCACTGTCGTTGAGTGGGGCGGGGCCTTACACCGCTAGTATGAGAAAAATACTGGTTTTGTGCGCGGTGGCGATTTTTCTCGCTGGCTGCGGCACGAAGCCGGAAAATACAACCTCTCTGTCAACAAACTCCGGGTTGATTAACGACCGCGTTGTTCACCGATCGTTCTTTATGGACCGGGAGTTTTTTGACCAGGCATATCAGAATGAAAAACCGAACGAATCGGTTGATTTTGCTGTGGCTGGAATTATTCCGCATCATTTGCTGGCCTCTCATCTGATTGCCAGGTTTTTTCTCGGGTTGAGCAACCAAACGCCAAGCGTGGTCGTCGTGATCGGACCAAATCACTTTAATACCGGGAGCGGGCCAATCATCTCGTCAAAAGGAGAATGGTCGACGCCTTATGGCACGCTCCAGCCAGCCGAAGCAATTATCGACACCTTGTCAAAAGAAGATTTGGTAAAGATTGACGAGCGGGTGTTTGAAAAAGAACACTCGATCTCGGCAGAGGTGTCATTTATCCAAAAATCTTTTCCTCGGACGACATTTGTGCCGATTGTGCTAAAAAACACCGTGACCGCCGAAGACGCGAAACGATTGGCTGAGACGTTAGACGCAACGCTGCCAGACGACGCTCTCGTTCTCGCCAGCGTGGATTTTTCGCATGAAGTAACGCCAGCGGTGGCCGACACGCAGGCGGAAATAAATATCGCTGTTTTGCAGAATCGCGATATGGCCAGCGTCACTGATATGTATGTCGATTCAAAACCGGCTATTTTGACTCTACTGGAATATGTTGAGAGGCGGGGTACGAAGACTGGCGTTCTTTTGGAGAGCTCTAACGCTGCCACGGTAACCGGTGAAGCTGGCCTGACCGACGTGACGAGTTATCTCACCTGGTATTTCGTCCGATAAACCAGCATTCCGACAAATTCATTGTTGTGATATAGTAATATCAGAATATGCCAATTATCGATCTTATTTTATTGATTTTCCTTGGCGGTTTCATTGTGCTGGGTTTTATGACTGGCTTGTTCCAGTCGCTTGGTTCAATCATCGGCCTTGGTTTTGGCTACTATTTAGCCAGTCGGTATTATGAAGGGATTGGCAGTTGGATTACGCCGTTATTTCTTGGTCGGGAAGCGGTCGCCAACTTGATTGGCTTTGTCCTGATATTCCTGCTGACGACCCACTTGGTAGGGATCGTTTTTTGGTTCTTGGCGCGGGCATTGCAAATATTAAAACACGTGCCGTTCTTCACCCTGCTGAATCGGTTCGGCGGCGCCATCCTCGGTTTTGTCGAAGGGTTATTTGTCATCGGCATCGTGCTAATGGTGGCCGATCAATTTCTTCATCAGCCGAGCTTAGCCGAACAGTTGTCCCGCTCTGACCTCGCCCAACTCATGCTGGGTACGGCCAATCTCCTCGGCTTCATTTTACCCGATTCGTTTCGGGTGCTGCCTGGACTATTCTAATGCTCATCGATACCCACGCGCATTTAAATTTCCGTGCCTATCGTCAGGACCGCACGGACGTAATAAACCGCTGTCTTCAAGCGAAGCTGCGGGTTATTAATGTCGGCTCACAATATCAGACGAGTATGACAGCGATTGAGTTAGCGCAACAATATCCCGGACAGATGTACGCAGCCGTCGGTTTTCACCCATCCCATGCGGCCGAAATAGAATTTCAAGAGCAGGCCTTTAATGAGCTTACTGAAAAATACTCCGCCCAAATCGTCGCCATCGGCGAGGTTGGGTTGGATTATTATCGTTTGCCGGACGGAACGGCCCAGTCGAAGGAAGAATTTAAAACCTACCAAAAAACAATCCTTCATTTTTTTCTTGGGTTGGCGGACCGACGGAAGTTGCCGGTTATCTTTCATTGCCGGGATGCCTATGCCGAGCTGTTAGCCGAATTGCAGTCGGAAAAATTGCCGGCTGGCGGGGTTGTGCATTGCTTCCTTGGCGACCAAACGATCGCGGATCAATTTCTTGATCGCGGTTTGTATCTTGGTTTTACCGGGATTATCACGTTTACCGATGATGAGCGGTTGTTGGATTTAATTAAACGCGTGCCGATCGATCGTATGCTCATCGAAACGGATGCGCCGTATTTGGCTCCGGTCCCATATCGCCGACAGCGAAACGAACCGGTCTATGTAAAGCACGTGGCTGAAAAAATTGCCGAACTGAAAAACATGCCTTATCAGGTAGTCGTCGCCGAAACAACAAAAAACGCCGAGCGACTTTTCCATTTGAGAACTGTATCAACGATCGAAAAATAAAAGCCCGAACCAATGACAGGGTCACGGATCGGGCGGTTTCGACTTCGAACAGTCAAAGATGATGCCGGTTTCAAGTACCAACCGGTTCTTCAGGTCGAGAGGAATAGGTGCGCGTGTAACACGGGCAACAACATCGCGTTGATCCATAATCACTTCGCGCGGTACGAGTTGATGTTCCTCTAGCCATCTGCTGGCGGCTTTCAGATCGGCATAGACGTTCGTTTCGGACGTCTTCATCCAGTAGGTCTGTTCGTTGAGAAGGATCAGTGTTGGTGTGTGATTTTGGTGTAGTTGCTCGCCGATAACGACGATTGCCGTCACGGCTACGAAGCCCATGACCACCAACGGAGAAGACCGTACCCCCAAACCCGCCATCGTCTTACCTCCTGCGAAGCGCTACCCTCCGTGGATAGATGCAGTTCCGTTGATGACTCATCATAGCGAAGTTGTTTGTTTTAGGCAAGATTACATGGTAATAGACTGTGGATAACTCGATACGCCTTGCCAAGAGGAAAGGGTAGGGTACAATAACTCTATGACAGTAAATATCATTTGGTTTATCGTCGTTATTGCATGTTTAATCGCCGGGTTTACGGCGGTTATTATTCTCGTGGCTGGACAACAGCGGCGATTACTTCAACAGCAACGCGAAAAGCAGGATGCCATGCGCGACCCGATGTATCTGGTGAACCAGAACATCCAGGGCATGCAGAAGGTGGTGCAGGACCGCTTACTCGATGTCCATCGGGAGCTCACCCGGGTGACGGAAACAACCAGGCAGGTTATTGACTTCGCCGACCAGCTGCAAAATTTGCAGGATATTCTCCAAAACCCGAAACAACGCGGCATTCTCGGGGAATATTATCTTGAAACGGTCTTGAAAAACGTTTTGCCGCCGAAAGCGTATCAGCTCCAGTATGGTTTTAAGAACGGCGATATTGTCGATGCGGCCGTGTTTGTCGGAAAAAAGATCATCCCAATTGATTCAAAATTCTCACTTGAGAATTATAACCGCATTCTTCAGACGAAGGATCCGATTCAACGCGCTGATCTTGAAAAAATATTTAAACAGGATCTCAAGAATCGAATTGATGAGACCTCGAAATACATCCGTCCGGAAGAGGGGACAATGGACTTCGCGTTCATGTTTATTCCGGCTGAGGCGATCTATTACGATTTACTGGTCAATCAAGTCGGCGCCATTAAAGTAAATACCCGCGATTTAATCGAATACGCCTTTCGCGATAAACGGGTCATGATCGTCTCGCCGACCTCATTTTTTGCCTATCTGCAAACGGTGCTCCAGGGCTTGCGCGCCCTTCAAATCGAAGAATCGGCCAAAGAAATACAAGCCAATGTTGAACAAATGGCGAAACATCTAACGGCCTATTATGAGTATCATCGTCGGATCGGCAATCAGCTGTCGACGACCGTTAATACCTACAATACGGCCACGAAAGAATTTAAGAAAATCGACAAGGATGTCTACAAGATAACCGGCCAGAAGGGAAACAATGACATGAGCCAGATCGAAAAGCCGTTAGCTGAAGAGTAACTAGGCGACCTAAACGATTGAAAAAATAAAAAGGGCTCGACAATAAACGGAAGAGACCTTTTTTATTTAATCTCGTGTTGTAGCTGACGTCTGGCTTGACGAAATTTTTTCAAAGCAACTTCGAGCTCTGACAAGGAATCGGATCCTTTGTGCTTGACTTTGCGCTGTTCGTTTGAATCGTGCGTGTCCATGCGTTCAATAAATTTTTTGTTTTGATTTTAAAAGACAGTATATACATGATAGCGCAAAAAATCGTCATTGTCAATGGGAGCGTAACGGCGAGCTATCCTCTTTTTGAAAAAAAATGATGTGAGTACGTATGAAAAATATTGTGGACGAAATTAGTAAAATTAATTGTAGAAAACATTCGGTAATAAAAAAATCACAGATTATTTTTTCAATATTCATAAAGTGTAACTGTCGCTAAAAATATATTGGCTAACTTTAGCCATTATTAGTAGTTACCCTTGATTTGTTGCTAGTCTTCGTGTAGAATACTTGCGAAAACGGTGGGTTTAATTTTATTTTTCCTTGAAAACATGGACGAGCCGAAGTCAGACAAGAATAAAAAATCAGCACCGTGGTCGGCGCTCCGCTTTGCCTGGGAGCTGGGATATTTAATAGCCATCCCGCTCGTTATATTTGCGCTCGGCGGCGCCTTTGTTGACCGCTGGCTTGGTACGAAACCGTGGTTTTTGATCACCGGCGTCATGCTCTCGATTATTATTTCCACCCTCGGAGTTTTTTTCAAGGCGGTAAAAGTGATGGCCGAACAGGCTCGTTCAACGCCACCGAAGAAAGAAGAGAAGAAGGACACGAAGGAGTAACATGGAGATTTCACTCGCAGCGGAAAAAGTATTTGAAATTGGAAGCTTGCCCGTCACCAACACGCTGCTGGCCTCATGGATCAGTGTGGCGGTTTTAGTAATTGTCGGATTGACGCTTCGGGCAAAAAAAATAAAAGCGGTGCCACGCGGCCTTCAGAACGTGATCGAGTGGATTGTTGAAATATGGTTGAATCTGATGGACGGCGTCACCCAGGATCGGAAGCAATCAATCCGGTTTTTCCCGTGGGTGGTAACAATATTCCTATTTGTGGTCACCTCGAATTGGCTGGGTATTTTTCCCGGCTTTGGCACGATCGGCTTAAATGAGATGAAGCACGGGCAGGAAGTATTCGTGCCGTTCTTTCGGACGGTGAACTCTGATCTGAACACCACGTTAGCCTTGGCGATTATTTCCGTGATCGCGACGCAGGTCTTTGGCATCCTGGCGGTCGGCGTGTTTAAATACTGGAAACGGTTTATCAATATAAAAAATCCGATTATTGGATTACTGGAATTCATCGACCAGCTGGCGACGATCGTGTCATTCTCTTTTCGGCTATTCGGCAATATCTTTGCCGGCGAAGTTTTATTGGTCATCATCTCGAGCTTAATCCCATACGTCGTGCCGCTGCCGTTTTATTTTCTGGAACTCTTTGTCGGGCTGGTCCAGGGATTTATCTTCGCCATCTTGTCGCTGGTGTTCTTTAAAGTAGCCACCCTCGAACAACACGAGTAATTTATTAACCGATATTTTCGGGCCGACGCTAAACACCAACCCTCGTCGTATGCCGGGAAATATCAATAAGGAGTACACACATGGACGCAGAATCAGTAAAAATGTTAGCGGCCGCGCTGACCATCGCAATCGGCGGGTTTGCCCCGGCCATGGCGATCGGTAAACTGGCGGGCAAGGCTATGGAATCAATCGGCCGGAACCCAGAGTCCGCCTCGAAAATTCAAGTGCCGATGTTGATTGCCATCGCCTTCGCCGAAGCCATCGCGATTTATGCGTTGGTGGTCGCGCTGATCATCAAATTTGTCTAATTATCGGCAGATAGGATTGGCTGTCGCCAAATCGACGGCCAATCAGATGTGTTCATAATTAACTTTTTCAGCGCATATGGAACTCATTACCCAGCTCGGTATTAATTGGAAATTGCTTATCGCTCAAGTCATCAATTTCTTTATTTTGTTGTTCGTATTGTACCGCTTTGCCTATAAGCCGATCTTGCGCATGCTGAATAAACGGACGGCCACGATCGAAAAAAGCCTCGATGACGCCAAACAAATCGAGCGAAATCTGGCAGAATCGGCCAAAGAGAAAGAGGCGGCATTAAAATCAGCTCGGCAGCAGGCCCAGAAAATACTCGACGAGGTGATGCAAAAGGCCGAAGCGCTGCGCCAGGAAAAGTTAAAATTGGCGAACGCCGAGGTTGAAGAGATCGTCAAACGCACGAAAGCCGAACTGGCCCAAGCGAAAATTACCCTGGTAAAAGAAGCGCAGGCGGAAGTGGCCGACGTGGTCGTGCAGGCGGTCGAGAAAATACTTCTGGAGCGCCTGGACGAGAAAAAAGACCGCGAACTGGTCCAGCGCGCGCTTGCTGAAATAGTAAAACAGAAAGCATGAAACGGCTGACGGCAAAACAATATGCGATCGCGCTTCATGAACTGACCCGCGGGTTAACGCACGCTGAAATTGATGCGATCGTCCGCCGATTTGTGACTCTGTTAGCCGATCGGAATCAGACCTTGCTGGCCGAAAAGATAATCCAGGAATACCAGCGCCAGGCGCTGATCCAGGAAGGTGTGGTCGAGGGAAATCTCACGACCGCCCAGCGGGTGCCAGAGGCGGAGAAAAAGGAAATCGAAAAAACGCTCGGCCAAATGTTGAAAAAAACGATCCGGTTGCAGGAACACGTGGATGGCCAGGTTCTCGGCGGAATGATCGTTGCCTTTCCCGATCTCTTGATTGACGCCAGTTTGCGGACCAGGTTGCAAACCCTGAAGCAATCATTGAGCGAATAATTAATTATTTCATATTTGAACTCTGATACACGTATGTCAACGACAAAAGATTACGTCATCGAATCACTAAAAAAACAGATCACCGACTTCCGCGAACAGGCCAAAGTGGAAAAGGTCGGCCAAATCATCGAATTGGGCGACGGGATCGCGCGGATCTCCGGTCTATCCGATTGCCGCGCATCGGAAATGCTTGAATTTCCCGGGCAGACCATGGGGGTGGCGCTCAATCTGGACGAGGATTCGGTCGGCGCGATAATTCTGGGCGAGTACCAGCACTTGAAAGAAGGCGATACGGTCAAAAGCACCGGCCGGATACTCGAAGTGCCGGTCGGCAAAGCGGTCATCGGCCGCGTTATCGATCCGCTCGGCCGGCCGATTGACGGCAAGGGCCCGATCAAAGCGGAAAAATACTACCCGGTTGAGAAGATCGCGCCCGGCGTGGTCACGCGCCAAGGGGTGAATACGCCGCTTCAGACCGGTTTAAAAGCGATTGACTCGATGATTCCGATCGGTCGCGGCCAGCGCGAATTGATTATCGGCGACCGGCAGACCGGCAAAACGGCCATTGCCATCGATACCATCCTGAACCAGCACGACCAGAACGTCTTTTGTTTCTACGTCGCGATCGGTCAGAAGGAATCGAAGGTCGCCCGGATCGTAGCCGAGCTGGAAGCCCGCGGGGCGATGAAATATACGACGGTGATCGTCACCTCGGCCTCAGACCCAGCTTCACTTTCATACATCGCGCCATACGCCGGTTGTGCGATGGGCGAATTTTTCATGGACGCGGGTAAGGATGCGCTGGTGATTTACGACGATTTATCGAAGCACGCGACCGCCTATCGGCAGGTATCGTTGTTGCTCCGCCGGCCGCCCGGTCGCGAGGCGTTCCCAGGCGACATCTTTTATCTCCATTCGCGCTTGCTCGAACGGGCTGCGAAAATGGACAAAAAGCACGGCGGCGGATCATTGACCGCTCTGCCGATCATTGAAACGCAAGCCGGCGACATCTCCGCCTATATTCCGACCAACGTCATTTCCATAACCGACGGACAAATCTTTCTTGAAGGCGACTTATTCTATCAAGGTATCCGGCCGGCCCTGAATATTGGTTTGTCGGTTTCGCGGGTCGGTTCGTCAGCGCAGATCAAAGCGATGAAAAAGGTGGCCGGTCGACTGCGTCTGGACCTGGCGCAATACCGCGAACTGGCGGCCTTCGCGCAATTCGGCTCTGATCTCGATGAAGCCACCCAACGCCAGTTGGAGCGGGGGAAACGGATCACGGAAATTCTCAAACAACCGCAATACGTGCCGCAACCGGTCAGCCTGCAAGTGGCGATCCTGTACGCGGTTGTGAACGGCTTACTCGATGATATCGCGGTTGAGAAAGTGCCGGCGTTTGAAAAAGGTTTACATCAGTATTTAATCAGCCAAAAATCCGATTTCTTGGCCGAGCTGAAGAAAGCAGCCGAACTGACTGAAAAAGTTGAATCGGGTTTGAAAGCGGCGATTGACGAATATAAAAAGATGTTTAGTTCTGAACAAGCGTAAAAATAATTCGTTGTTACCATGGCAGTCAGTACGAGAGACATAAAACGACGGATCCGTTCCATCACCAGCACGAAACAGATCACTAAGGCGATGGAACTGGTTTCGGCTGCGAAGATGCGGAAAGCCATCAAAGCGGTCCAGGCGACGCGGCCGTACGCGGCATTGGCGTGGGAAATGGTCTTGAATTTAGCGTCGAAAACCGATCGGGAACGCTATCCGCTGCTGAAACGCCGCCCGGTGAAAAACGAAGCAATCGTCCTCATCAGCTCAAATCGCGGGTTATGCGGCGGCTTCAATCAACAAATCGTCAGAATCGTTTCAGATTATATCGCTCAGCGAAAGAATGAGCGGCCCGATATGCATTTCCACTTGATCGTGCTCGGCAAACGGGGCCGCGAGGCGGTTCTCAAACTCGGCTACACGATTGTGGCTGAATTTGAAAAAGTCGATGTCGTCACGGAACTCACTGCCGTTACGCCGTTGTCGCGCCTACTGATCGATGATTTTAGCGCTGAAAAATACGACCGCGTCACGCTGGTGTATACGGATTTCGTCTCCGCCCTGAAACAGCTGCCGCGTTTGCGCCAGTTATTGCCGATTGAGAAGCAAATTGATGGCCTGGGTGCGGTTTCAGCCGACGCTTCGATAGCCGCGGAAACAAAAATGGATTTTTCAGAATATTTATTTGAGCCGTCGCCCGATGATGTTTTACAAACTATCTTACCGCGCTTAGTCGAAGTTCAGATCTATCAGGCCGTGCTAGAATCAAACGCCTCCGAGCATTCCGCCCGCATGATGGCGATGCGCAACGCGACGGAAAACGCCGAGGATTATATTAATGATCTCGTCTTATCGTTTAATCAGGCCCGGCAAGCCGCGATCACTCGTGATCTTGCCGAGATTTCGGCCTCGCGGGCTGTCCTGACCAATTAATAAATAATTTTTTAATTCAAAATTCAAAAGGAATGAATCGCTGCGCTTATCAAATCTTAACACCATAATTTTACATTTTTCTCCCTGCGGGAGATCTCCTGTAGGGATGAGAATTATTAATTTTTCATTGATTTATGAACACAGGAAAAATCGTCTCAATCATCGGCCCGGTCGTCGATGTCCACTTCCCGAAAGAACTCCCGAAAATTTATAACGCCCTCAAGGTAACGCGCGAGGACGGGAGCATACTGGTGCTCGAGTCCCAATCCGATCTCGGCTCAAACCGCGTTCGGACGGTCGCGCTCGGCGCCACGGACGGTTTGCAGCGCGGCGTCGACGTTATTGATACGGGCGCGCCGATCACCGTCCCGGTCGGTAAAGAAACCCTCGGCCACATGTTCAATGTCCTAGGCGAGCCGATCGACGAACAGCCGGCGCCGAAGGTTAAGAAGCATTATCCGATCCACCGACCGGCGCCTGAATTTACCGAACAGTCGACCAAGGCGGAAATTCTGGAAACAGGCATCAAAGTCATTGATCTTATCTGTCCGATTATCAAAGGCGGCAAAGTCGGCTTATTCGGCGGCGCTGGCGTCGGGAAGACGGTCGTGGTGATGGAGTTGATTCGGAATATTGCTACCGAGCACGGTGGCTACTCGGTCTTTGCCGGGGTGGGCGAACGAACGCGAGAAGGCAATCAGCTTTACAATGAAATGAAGGACTCTGGCGTACTTTCAAAAACAGCCCTGATTTTCGGCCAGATGAACGAACCGCCAGGCTCACGTCTCCGTGTCGGCCTAACCGCCCTTTCGGTGGCGGAATATTTCCGCGACGAAGAAAAACAAGACGTTCTCTTGTTTATCGATAATATTTTCCGCTTTACCCAGGCCGGTTCCGAGGTGTCAGCTCTGCTTGGCCGTATCCCGTCAGCCGTCGGTTACCAGCCGACACTGGCGACGGAAATGGGTGAACTCCAGGAACGCATTACCTCAACCACAAAAGGCTCGATTACGTCGGTTCAGGCGATCTACGTGCCAGCTGACGATCTGACTGATCCGGCGCCGGCCACGACCTTCGGACATCTTGACTCGACGGTCGTCTTATCGCGCGGCTTATCCGAGCTGGGGCTTTATCCGGCCGTCGATCCACTCGACTCCACCTCGACCGTGCTCGATCCGCAGGTGATCGGCGAGGAACACTACCAAGTGGCACGCGGCGTGCAGAAGGTGTTGCAGCGCTACAAAGACCTCCAGGACATCATCGCTATTCTCGGTATCGAAGAATTATCCGATGAAGATAAATTAACCGTCTCGCGCGCCCGGAAGATCCAGCGCTTCCTGTCACAGCCGTTTTTCGTGGCGGAGACATTCAGCAATATTCCCGGAAAGTACGTGTCGTTGAAAGAAACCATCAGAGGCTTCAAGGAAATTCTGGAAGGCAAGCACGACAGCGCGGCTGAGCAGGATTTCTACATGCGCGGGACGATTGACGACGTGGCCAACACCAAGTCATCATAACACCATGGCAACCATTAACTTCCAAATTGTTACTCCCGAGCGCGTTGTCTATAGTGCTGAGATTGATCAGGTGTCGTTGCCCACGCCGCTGGGCGAGATTACTGTGTTACCGCACCACATTCCATTGATCACGGCTATAGCGGCGGGCGAGCTCAGGGTAAAAAAAGGCGACACCGTCGTACCGATGGCCATCTCGTCGGGTTTTGCCGAGATTCAGCCGACTAAAGTCGTCGTGCTGGCAGAAACAGCTGAGCGGGCCGAGGAGATTGATATTGAGCGGGCGCGGGAAGCGCGGCAAAAAGCGGAGGAGCTGTTAAAAACTCGCCGGACTGATCAGAAGGAATTTGCAGCCGTCATGACGAAGATTGAGAAAGAATTGGCACGTTTACAGGTGGCTGAGCGCCACCGGTCGCGTCGGGCTGACCAGGTGATCAAGGAAGACGAACTGAAGAAAAAATCCAACGAATAATATAAAAAACTCCGGCCTCCCGCCGGGGTTTTTGCTTTGTTTTCAGCCCTCGATGTGGTATTCTCAAGAAGATGTCGAAACCCGTTCTACCATTACAATTTCCAGGCCAGCCGGCGTATCGTCTGAAACAAGTGTATCAGGCGGTTTTTAAAGACTGCATTTCCGATTGGGAGCAAGCGACGGTATTGCCAAAGGCCCTACGCCAGCAATGCGCAGGGACGGCGCCCTTGTCATATCAAACCGATTTTTATAAATCAAAAGATAACCGAACCACCAAAGCGACACTGACGCTGTCTGACGACTCGGTGATTGAAACCGTGCTGATGCGATATCCCGGCCGAAACAGCGTTTGTGTTTCCTGCCAAGTGGGTTGCCCGGTCAACTGCAGTTTTTGCGCCACCGGTCAGATGGGCTTCAAGCGGAATCTGACTGTCTGGGAGATCGTCAGCCAGGTGCTGGTGTTTGCGCGGCTCTTAAAAGAGGACGGTGAACGCGTTCAGAGCGTTGTATATATGGGCATGGGCGAGCCGTTTTTAAACTATGACGCGGTGCTGTCGTCGATCCGGCTGTTAAACGACCCCAACGCGTTCGGACTCGGCGCCCGCCACATCTCCATATCGACGAGCGGCATCGTCCCCGGTATCAAGAAATTCACGCAGGAAAACCTCGAGGTAAATCTCGCTATTTCCCTGCACGCGCCGAATGATACATTGCGCTCGGAACTGATGCCGATTAACAACACATATCCATTGCGCCAGGTTATGGCCGTGGTTACGGAATATGTCCGGACGACAAACCGGCGGGTGATGTTCGAATATCTATTAATCGACGGCTTGAATGACACCGAAGAATGCGCCCTGCAACTGGCTGAATTAATGGATCAGCCGCTGTTTATGGTCAACGTCATTCCGTACAACCCGACGGGAAAATACAAGCCTGCGTCTTCGAAGAAGGTAAAAGAGTTTATCCAAACCTTGCGTCAGAACCACGTAGCGGTCACCCAGCGGTTCAGCTTTGGGCAGGATATAAAAGCCGCCTGCGGTCAATTAGCTACTAATCGCCACCGTACGGATAATAAATAAGACTCATTGCCACTTTTCTTGCTGTCAAGAAAAGTTGCATATCTAATTCTAAAGAAAAGTGGCATAATATCTTCATGAAACCTATTGAATTAGACAGGTGTCTTTACAAACACTTCGGTCCCCAGGGGTGGTGGCCGATTTTGGAAAAGATAAAAGGGGAGTGGAGGTCGGTTTACAAAACACGAGGGCGGGTAACGTCATCGCAGATGTTTGAAATCGCAGTCGGCGCGATCCTGACCCAAAACACCGCTTGGAAAAACGTGGAACGCGCGCTGGCGCAACTGAAACAAAGACGCCTGTTGTCGCCACCGGCAATAATCAAGGCTGATGCAAAAAGGCTGGCCCGGGCGATAAAACCGAGCGGCTACTTTTTTCAAAAGACAAAGAAGCTAAAAGTGTTTTGCCGCTGGCTGTTGAATAAATACCAGGGCGACTTGAAAATATTTTTCAAAAAACCGTTGACTACTGCCAGGCCAGAACTCTTATCATTATGGGGCATCGGACCGGAAACTGCGGACTCGATCCTGTTATATGCTGGCGGCAAGCCGGTATTTGTCGTGGACGCGTATACCAGGCGCCTGCTTGCTGAAATGGGTTTGCGGTTCAAGAGCTATGATGAATGCCAACAATGGTTTGAGCGGGGTTTGCCGAAGCAGGCGTGTTATTATAATGAACTCCACGCCCTGATCGTCGCTTGGGCGAAGTTTTGGCGGGTCAATCCGGTCATCGCGAAGAAAATCATACATTTGCAACCACGAAAAAAGAGGGTACAATGAACGTATATTATATCTAACGACATAGCCATGAGAATACGCATCGCCGACCTTCGAGGATTACTTCATAACAAGCTTTTGCGCGTTGGATTTACGAAAAGAGAGGCAGTAATCATTGCCGAAGAATATATTATCGGTGAAATGAAGGGCAAGCGGTCACACGGCGTGTTCGGATTTATTCGCGCCTATCAGAGGATGAAAGGTGATTACCGTGCGTCCACTGATTCCAAAAGCGACTTGAAGATGCTCCGAAACAGAAAAAAACGCAGTCATTTCAAGATAGCGGTAGATAAGCCGGCCTACGCATTTATCGACGGCCACAATGACATCGGCCAACTCGTGGCCGAGCGCGCTATCAAACTGGCCGTGCAAAAAGCAAAAAGGAATGGCATTGCCATGGTTGGTGGCGGAAAAATTCAGGCATTTCTCCGGCCTGGCTCTTGGGCGGAGAAGGCGGCGCAGCAAGGGATGATCGCGCTTTGCTTCAATTACGGAGGCGGGCCGCTCATGGCACCCACCGGAGCGCGAGAACCCATCCTTTCGACGAACCCGATCGGCATCGGTATACCGTATAAACCGTACCCGATCGTGATCGACATGGCGACCTCGGCGCGGGCGTACTACCACGTGCGACTGGCAAAAGAACTGGGCATGAAGATTGATCCGCATTGGGCGATTGATCGTCTGGGCAGACCGACCACAAATCCGAACAAAGTAGCCGCGGTACTGCCCTTCGGCGGATATAAGGGATATGCCCTGGCGTTGGCGTTTGAGATTTTGACCGGTCCGTTGGTGCGCACGGCCGTGGGCAAGAACACGAAACTGTATCGCGGTTTTCTTTTTATTGTCATGAACCCCCTGGCTTTTACGACGCGCCAGAAGTTTCAATCCGACGTAAATCGACTTATCCGAGACGTGAAAACAGCGCGGAAGATTCGGGGCGTGAAGGACATCCACATCCCAGGCGAACAATCTTGGGAGATCGAACGCCGAAACCGGAAACGGGGATACATCGATATTGACGATGTGGTCATACAGAAGATACATAATTTATAGCCTTACATAGCAATGCCACGGAAGAAAAAAACCGAATACACCGCTGACGCGTACACGGAGTCATTCAAGAATCTAAACGCCCAGCAGCACGAGGCGGTCACGTTTTCCGACGGGCCGCTCTTGATCGTGGCTGGGGCGGGGACGGGCAAAACAACGGTCGTTACGCACCGTCTCGCCTGGTTGATCTACGAGAAAAAGGCGGCGCCGGATGAAATCCTGGCGCTGACATTCACCGATAAGGCGGCCGGTGAAATGGAGGAGCGCGTTGACCTGCTCTTGCCCTACGGCTACGTCGACCTCTGGGTCTCGACCTTCCATGCCTTTGGCGAGCGGGTGTTGAAAGATTACGCGCTCGACATCGGCTTGAGCCCCGGTTTCAAAATTCTGACCGCGCCGGAACAATGGTTTCTCGTCCGTCAGAATTTCGAGCGCTTCAACCTCAAATACTACAAGCCGCTCGGTAACCCGAACCGGTTCATTTACGCCCTGGTGAAACATTTTTCGCGGTTGAAAGACGAACATATTGAACCGTCGGAATACCTTGACTATGCGAAGAAACTGGTTACCGAGAAAGCAACGGGCACGCTGGAAGAAAAGGAACAGGCCGAGCGGACGCTTGAGGCAGCCAACGCGTATGTGGTCTATCAGGGTTTGTTACATGAAAAAGGCTGGTTGGACTTCGGCGACCTGATCTTGTATACGCTGAAACTATTTCAAACGCGCCAGACCGTCCTCGAAAAATTTCGCCGACAGTTTAAATATTTACTCGTTGATGAGTTCCAGGATACCAACTATGCCCAATACGAGCTGGTTAAACTCCTGGCTGCCCCTCAAAACAACGTAACAGTCTGCGGTGACGATGATCAGTCGATTTTCAAATTCCGTGGCGCTTCCATTTCCAATATTTTGAAATTCAAGGAAGATTTTCCAAGCGCGAAAAACGTCGTCCTGGTGGAAAATTACCGAAACAAGCAGAACATTCTCGACGTCGCCTATGAATTTATTCAGCTCAATAATCCCAATCGGCTGGAGGCGCAACTTTCAGGACCCGGAAAAACGCCGCTGTCAAAGAAATTGCGATCGCAACGGACCGGTCCAGCCGTGATCGAACACATCCACAGTGAAACGGTCGAGCGTGAAGTCGCCTCGGTCACAAAGAAAATTCTTGAATTGAGAAAAAAAGAAGAGGCCAGCTGGAACGATTTCGCGATTTTGGTTCGGGCAAACGACATGGCCGATCCATATATCGCCACGCTGACCGTCCAGGGGCTGCCATTTCAATTCATTGCCACGCGTGGGTTGTTTCAAAAACCGGAGATTCTCGATCTTATAGCGTATTTGAAGTTGCTTGATAACTATCACGAGAGCTCGGCCGTTTATCGGGTGCTGTCCATACCGGCGTTTAAGATCCCGGTGGTTGAGATTGCGAAAATTACACACGCCGCCCACCAGTACAGCCAGTCGCTGTTTGAAGCATTGCCGCGCGTCCGCGAGTTTGGCGTCGCGATCCCGGTGGCCAGGAAGATCGATGCAATCGTAAAAATGATATCCGAACACACCGAGCTGACCCGCTGGAAATCCGTCGGCCAAATCCTGTTTCGCTTTTTGAAAGAATCCACCTATTTGAAAGAGCTCACGGCCACGGAATCACTCGCCAATGCCGAGAAAATATTGAATATTAATAAGTTTTTCAAAAAGATATCAGAATTCGAAAACCGCAACCAGGACAAATCGGTAAAGAATTTCATGGCCGAGCTCTCGTTAATGCTTGAAATCGGCGAGGATCCGTCGCCCTCGGTTATGCGCGAGGGGCCTGAGGCGATAACAATCATGACGGTTCACGCGGCCAAGGGCTTAGAATTCCGTTACGTGTTTATCGTCAATCTCGTTGACAAACGCTTTCCGTCGATTGAGCGCCGCGAGCAAATCGAAGTGCCGGACGCGCTCGTTCGTGAAATCTTGCCGAGCGGCGATATCCACCTCCAGGAAGAGCGTCGTCTGTTGTATGTAGCGATGACGCGGGCCAAGGACGGACTCTTTTTTACGACCGCGGAGGAATACGGCGGCAAACAGAAGAAAAAACCCTCGCGCTTTTTAAAGGAAATCCGTTATGAGAAATACGTTCAGGCGGTTGGAGTCAAGCTGAAGCTTGGCCTGGATTACCCAGAGGAAGTAACAGAAAAGCGTCAGTTAGTGCAACGCCATGTCCTGCCGACGCAGCTGAGCTTCACGCAGCTCAAAGCCTTCTGGACCTGTCCGTATCAATATCGGTTTATGTTCATTCTGCGGGTTCCGCCGGAGCCGAAACACACGTTTAGCTACGGAAAGACAATCCACAATGCTTTAAAGGATTTCTTTCAATTGCGACAGCGCGGGCAGACGCCGACCTGGGAACAGCTGAAAAAATTATATGAGGAGCATTGGATTGGTGAGTGGTATGATTCGCCTGAACACATGGCTGAGCGGAAGAAACAAGGCGAAAAAGCGCTCCGGGCATATTTTGATTCATATCACGGGAACTTTCCCGCGCCCTTGTATTTAGAGCGCGGTTTCGTTATTAAGGTGGATATGTATTCGGTTAAGGGTGTGATTGACCGACTGGATGAATTATCAGACAAAACCGTTGAAATTATCGATTACAAAACTGGTAAAAAACCGGCAGCGAAAAAGGTTGAAGATCCGGAACAGCTCTTAATCTATGCCATCGCCGCTCGGGAAAGTCTGAAACGCGAACCAAGCCGATTGAGCTATCATTACCTTGAGGATAATCAACGGGTAACGTTTTCCGCGGACGAAGCGGCGCTGACAAAAGTTAAGGAAAAAATACGCAACACGGCTGAGGCATTACGCCACAGCGATTTTCGCGCCACACCCGGATTTCATTGCGGTTTCTGCGACTTTCGAGATATTTGCGAATTTCGCCAGGTTTAGAAGCTAATATTTGGCTAATAATAGATAAAAAGATATCCCCAACCAGAGGTGTACTTTTATTGAAAAAAACACAATTTTGTGGTACTCTGAGGGTAGGGAAAACGACCCATTTTTTGGCTTATAAATAATCAATAATTACCAGAAGACAAGCAGTATGTCGCTGAAAAGATTCCTCATTTTCATGACAATCGTAACGCTGATTTGCTGGCTTGGCTGGATTACGGTGGTTTTTTACATCGATCCATTTTCAACCGGATTTATCGGCCTGCTTCTTTTTTACGTCAGCCTCTTCTTCGCCCTGATCGGCACGTTTTCGTTGCTTGGTTTCTTTTTCCGGGTCTGGTTTTTAAAGACGGAAATGGTTTTTAAACATGTCGGAATCGCCTTCCGCCAGGCGCTTTTGTTTGCTCTCCTGGTTATCGGTGCGTTTGTTTTGCAGGGCATGCGGATATTCACTTGGTGGAACGCCGCCTTATTCATTATTTCGTTGTCACTGATTGAGCTGTTTTTCCTGACACGTAAAAGCTATTCCTAAATGAACGAATTTCTTCAACACATCCAGCATCAGGCCTTGTCGGAAGTTGGACAGTCATCCTCGGTTGAAAAGCTGGAGGAGCTTTCGGTTCGCTACCTCGGCCGAAAATCGAAATTCACCGCCTTTCTTCGCGAACTGAAAAATTTACCCGTTGACCAGCGGCGCCAGGTCGGTCGGGAAGCGAATGATGTCCGTCGAGCGATTGAACACGCAATTGCCTCGCGCCGGTCCGTGGTGGCACGAAAAAATACCGTTCAATCAATTGACGCGACCGTACCGGGTACCACGCTGAGCTCCGGGCACTATCACCCGATCAGTCAATTTTTGCGGAAGGTCGTGTCGATATTTCAATCGATGGGTTTTGAAACAGTTGATGGTCCGGAGGTTGAATCAGCGAAATATAATTTTGACCTATTGAACATACCAGCTGACCATCCAGCGCGCGATCTCTGGGATACCTACTATGTGACGTCACCAAAAAAACAAACCAGTAGTTCGGCGGGCGATCAACTGCTCCTACGAACGCATACCTCGCCGGTTCAGGTCAGGACCATGCTCGAGCGGCGTCCGCCGGTCCGCATCATTGTGCCGGGTCGCGTCTTCCGACACGAGGCGACGGATGCCTCGCACGAATGCACTTTTTATCAGTGCGAAGGTTTAGTCATCGATAAAGGCATCCGCGTCACCGATTTGATCGGAACGCTGAAGGCATTCCTTCAGAGCGTCTACGGCGAACAGGTGCGCATTCGCGTCCGGCCCGAGTATTATCCCTTTGTCGAGCCCGGACTCGATGTTGATATGAGTTGCATCTTGTGCGGCGGAAAAGGCTGTTCTGTCTGCAAACAACGCGGCTGGCTAGAAATGCTCGGTTCAGGAATGGTCCATCCGGTTGTCTTGAAAAATATGCGTATTGACCCGGCGGTTTACAGCGGTTTTGCGTTCGGGCTTGGCATTGATCGTCTGATGATGCTTTATTATGGGATACCGGACATCCGTTTAGCGTATTCTGGCGATTTGAGATTTTTATCACAATTCTAATATCGTGAACTTCTTTATAAAAATCCGAGACCGAAATTACGATTTGCCCGTTTATTTCCTGTTGGTACTACTCTACGGTTTAGGCTGGGATCTGGCGGTTGATAATACGCTGCAGTTTTGGTCCGTCATCGGCGTGATTAGCTACACCAGCTTTATCGTCATTTTTATGGTCCGGACGCGCCGTCGGGAACGGGCGCAAACAAGCTCTAAACCGGCGGTGGCGCAGCCAAAACACGATCTTTTCATCAAGTTGGCGTTAGCCGTCCTCCTCTATGGCTTGCTGGTTTTCAAATTAATTCAAAACATGACGAAAATAAAATGAAGGAACAATTCAAAGCAATTTTTGAAACACGCCTTTTCAATGCTCTCATGGGATTTGTCCTGTTTGCCATGCTCGCGGTCGGTTTCGATTACGCCACCGATGAAAAGTTTACGACCGCCTCATTTCTTTTTGACTTGTTATACAGCCTATTGCTCGGCGTTTTGATATTCATCATACCGTCGCGATCAACAGCCGACACTAAAAAGCTGCGGCGTCATGCCGAGATCGCGGAAATGATCGGCTTTATTTTGATCGGTCTCTTATTGTTTGTCGCCGTCCTTGTCTTAGTAATTCTTCGGGCAACATGAAATTACCACTCTCTTGGTTACAGGAATACGTGACGGTAAAGGAAAAGCCTCCCCGGGTAGCGGAGATATTTACGGCGCTTGGTTTTGAAGTAGAAAAAATCGAGTCATTCGGTAGCGATTGGGAAAAAGTAGTGGTCGCGAAGATTGTCTCGATCCGGCCACATCCAAACGCCACCCGTTTACGTCTAGCGACTGTTACGGACGGCCAGACCGCCCAAGAAGTGGTTTGCGGCGCGCCGAACATCGCAGTCGGACAGCGCGTGCCCTATGCGCGCGAAGGAGTAACGTTGCCGTCGGGTCAAAAGATAGCGCGGTTGTCGATCCGGGGCGTGGAATCGCGCGGCATGCTTTGTTCCGCGAAGGAGTTAGGTTTCGGACTAGATCACGCCGGTATATTAATACTTCCGGCAACGGCCACAGTTGGGGCAACACTCACCCAGACACTTGATTTTCACGACGTTGTTTTTGATCTCACGATCCCGCCCAGCCGGCCGGATTGTCTGTCGGTTATGGGGCTGGCTCGCGAATATGCGGCGGCGACCGGACGGCGCTGTCTACCCAAGAAACGCGCGACCGCCAATGCGACTGCGCCTGCTCGGGGTTTACCGAGCGTACGCCTCCAGATCGCCGACAAAACGCTGTGTCCACTGTATACGGCCAGGCTGATTACGGGCGTGACCGTTGCGGAATCGCCGCTTTGGCTGAAAAAAAGGTTGCTTGCGGCCGGCCTGAGACCGATTAATAATGTCGTTGATGCGACCAACTATATCATGCTTGAAACGGGCCAGCCGCTCCATGCGTTTGATGTTGACAAGCTCGAAACCAAAAAAGGCGGCCTGACAATATCGGTTCGGCTGGCCGCCGACGGCGAACAGATCATAACGCTCGATGGGACGAAACGGAGTCTTGATAAAAACACGCTGGTAATCGCCGACGCCCGACAGCCGATTGCGGTTGCCGGCGTCATGGGCGGCCAGGCGAGCGAAGTCGGACCGGAAACGCACCGCCTCTTACTTGAAGCGGCCGTATTCCAGCCTCGTGCGGTACGTCGGTCCAGTCAAATACTCGGTCTCCGGTCTGAAAGCTCGACGCGGTTTGAAAAAGGACTTTCGCTGGCCGGTACGGCGGCTGCCTCTTCGGACGCGACAAGACTTATTGTCTCGCTGGCCGGTGGAAAGGCGGCGGCAAAGAGCGTGGGTACGGGCGTCGGTCAGCAAAAGAGAAAAACTGTTATTATCTCCCCCGAAGAATTAAATCGGCTGCTTGGACAAAAGTTGACGCTCAGCCAAATAAAAGCATATTTAACCAGGCTTGGCTGCCGCGTAGAGGGCACGATGCGTCGCCTACGCGTGACGCCGCCGGATTGGCGTTCGGATATTGTCTACGCGGCCGATATTGTTGAGGAAGTCGGTCGTCTATCGGGGTATAACACGGTCGAACCGACCTTGCCGACGGGTCTGCTTCGGCCAGTCCGACAGTCCGTTGCCAACGACCGTTTGGAAAATATTCGTGACGTGATGGTTCGTCTCGGGTATGCGGAAGTATATACCTACTCTTTCTATGGACGTGGGCAGGCGGCATCAACTGAAGTGCCGGCGGCCGAGCACTATCAGATAGCGAATCCGCTGAACCCTGACCAACAGTATCTCCGGACGAGTCTCTGGCCTGGGTTGAAAGACGTACTTCGGAAGAATGCAGCCGCTATAAAAAATGCCTCGATTTTTGAAATCGGCCGGGTCTTTTTGCCCGGCACAGATCGACCCGTCGAAAAAACGCAGCTTGGTGCGGTGATTGTTCGAAAGCGCACCACCGCAGAAAAATTATTCCAAGAATGTAAAGGCGTGCTCGAACAATTATGGTCTGACGAAAAAAATCAGGCGCTCCAATTTAAAGGCGAAGGAGCAAAGTACAATATCATGCTGCCGAACAACACGCGTCTTGGTTTTATCGCCATTGTGCCTGAGGCGGTGGCGCATGAGTGTAAGATTGACGGTTTGATCGGGTATCTTAACCTTGATATGGAGAGTCTTCCTGCAGGATCCGAGCGCGGCCGCTATCAGGCCTTCTCTCATTATCCGGCGATTGAACGCGACTTGGCTATTGTCGTGCCAGAAGCTATCACGTTTGAGCAGGTGCGGAAAATAATTAGCCAACAAAACGAACCGACTATAATGCGGACCGAACCGGCCGGGCTGATTCGGAAGGTGGAATTATTTAGCGAGATCTATCGCGGTTCGGAGTTGGGCGCAGGTAAAAAGAGTCTGCCGATCAGGCTGGTTTTTCAATCAGATCAACGGACATTGCGTCGCGAAGAAGTGGATATAATTCTAAAAACAATTATTGATACACTGGTGAAGCAACTCCAGGCGAGTGTGCGAGGGGCTTCCGCAGGTAACAAGGAGTAGATATGGCAAAAAAGAAAACGAAAAAGACTGAACCGCGAAAACCGCTGAAACAAACAGAGGCGGGCAGCGCCCAATCAGGTGAATACACGGCCAAGCAAATAACCGTCTTGGAGGGCTTGGCGCCGGTGCGGAAGCGTCCCGGCATGTACATCGGCAACACCTCGACCGAGGGTCTGCACCATCTCATCTGGGAAGTGGTTGATAACAGCATTGACGAGGCGATGGCCGGTTTTGGCAATCTCGTCGACGTTCGTCTCTTACCCAATCATCGGATTGAGGTCAGTGATAATGGCCGCGGCATTCCAGTCGAGAAACACAAGCAAACCCGGAAATCAGCGCTCGAAACGGTTCTGACCGTCCTCCACGCCGGCGGCAAGTTCGGCGAGGGCGGCTACAAGGTGTCTGGCGGTCTGCACGGGGTCGGCGTATCAGTTGTCAACGCGCTGTCCACGTGGCTGCGCGCCGAGGTTCGACGTGACGGGAAAGTATGGGCGCAAGAATACCATCGCGGCAAACCGACCGGCAAGGTTAAACCGGTTGGCAAAAGCCGGGACACCGGCACAACGATTAGTTTTGAGCCTGATCCGGAGATATTCTCGACGCTTGAGTTCGAGCCGTCCATTATCCTTGATCATCTCCGGCAGCAGGCCTATTTGACGAAGGGTGTGACCGTACGATTTGAGGACCGCCGCGATCCGAAAGTGCCTGTTCCGTATACCTTTCTTTTTGAAGGCGGAATCGCGTCGTATGTGAAGCAATTGAATGAGAATAAGGAAATAAAGAACGAGCTGGTATTTTACACTGAAAAGCAAGTCAACGGCATAAACGTCGAAGTGGCCTTGCAGTACTCGGACGATTTCCGCGAAACCCTCTATGCCTTTGCCAATAATATCTCCAATCCGGAAGGCGGCATGCACGTGGTCGGCTTCCGAACCGCGCTGACGAGAACGCTGAATGCGTATGCGCGCAAAAAAGAATTCCTGCGGGAAAAAGACGACAATCTCGGCGGCGAAGATGTCCGGGAAGGCTTGACGGCAATCATCAGCGTAAAATTGAAAAATCCGCAGTTCGAAGGGCAGACAAAAGCGAAGCTCGGAAATGCCGAGGTAAAAACGGCGGTTGATACGGTTTTTGCAGAAAGCTTTACCGCCTTCCTTGAGGAGCACCCGCGTGACGCCGAGGCGATTCTCGAGAAGTGTATCCTGGCGGCCCGAGCGCGCGTAGCGGCGAAAGCGGCCCGCGATTCCGTGCTCCGGAAAGGCGCGCTCGACGGCTTTACCCTGCCGGGAAAGTTGGCCGATTGCACCTCGCGCAATCCCGCTGAGAGCGAAATCTTCATTGTCGAGGGTGATTCGGCCGGCGGTTCGGCCAAGCAAGGCCGCGACCGGATGTTTCAAGCCATCCTGCCCCTTCGCGGGAAAATTCTAAATGTGTTCAAAGCCCGACTCGACAAAATGCTGGCCAATAATGAGGTCAAATCCCTGGTCATTGCACTGGGAACAAATATCGGCGACATGTTCGAAATAACGAAACTCCGCTATCATCGGATAATAATCATGACCGATGCTGATGTCGACGGCGCCCATATCCGTACGCTGTTGCTGACCTTATTCTACCGGTACTTCCGCGATCTTATCACCAATGGCCATCTCTATATTGCCCAGCCGCCGTTGTACAATGTCCAAGTCGGAAAAGATTCGCGCTGGGTATATTCTGATCCCGAGCTGGCTAAAGTGCAGAAAGAGATGCTGGCGGTCAGGCAGGAGAAAAAGGCGAAGAAAGCGGCGGTGAAAACGGAAAATATCGAAGCCACGGCGACAGTGAACATCCAGCGGTACAAGGGTTTGGGAGAAATGAACCCGTCGCAACTCTGGGAAACAACGATGAATCCGCAGAATCGTATTCTCAAAAAGGTTGAGCTGAATGACGCGAAATTGGCGGATGAGATCTTTACCGTCTTGATGGGAACGGAAGTCGCGCCGCGGAAAAAATACATTCAAACTCACGCCCAGAGCGTGAAAAATCTCGATATTTAAAATCCGCCCAGCGTAATGCGCGAGCGGCTGCTAGCGGTGAGATCGGTCTGTTTGTGCGGGTTGGGCGGTGCGCTGATCAAGACGATATCGGTAGAGCGACCAGCCCGACCAGAAGACGTTCGTAATTTGGATGGTGGTTGACTGTTTGTTAGCAACGGCCAGTCGGTTTATATGCTCCCGGAAATCCCGGTACGTACCAAACACGAAACGCCATGCTGACGCCAGGAAATTATCAATTATCTCCCACATTTTTCATCACCTCTTTTCTCGTTGTCAACCTAGCCGGGAGATTGAAGGGCCGATAATTGTAACAAAATCATCATGCCATGGCAAGGAACAACCCTCAAACCGCGTCGGCTCAATTGGGTCGCCCGGCTTCGGGCGAGTACAGTGCAGAAGCTTCAGTTATTGCCCTGGCCGAATATTAATCCGACGGCCGTTTCCGCTCTCTCCGTCGGTGCGGCGATCGGATTCACTCTCGCATATCTGGGAAATTCATACGTATTAGCCACGACCTTTCTAGTGTTAAACCTGCTCTTCGATATCATCGACGGCGCCATTGCTGAGAAGTACCATCGCTCCAGCTATCGTGGCTGGGTAATCGATACGGTCAGCGACCGCCTGTCTGAAGGCATTATCCTATTTCCGTTTATGTATCCGTGGTACTTTTTTTGGGCAGGCAATTGTGGCATTACTGTTATCAGCCACGCACTGAAACGCTCGTTGGTTCAGCCGCTCAGGTTGTTTTTTCTCATCTATTGGATCTACCGATTAGCAATTATATAGACTATGGTCCAATTTATCCTCCAATGTTTTTGGTTCATCGTACCGATGGGCGTGGCCAACGTCAGCGCTTCGGTTGTGAAAAAACAATGGCAGGTTTTGGCGCGGCCGGTGGACGGCGGCAGAAAGTTATTAGGCCAGCCGCTCTTCGGTGAGCACAAGACCTGGCGCGGCTTTTTGGTCGGGACGTTGTCCGGGGGCGGTATTTTTATATTGCAACAAGCGGTCTATGCCATCCCGTCGTTCAAGTACCTGAGTTTTTTTGATTATCCCGACATCCCGTCATACTATGGTTTTGTGATTGGCTTTGGAGCGTTATTTGGTGATTTGGTTCGCGCATTCTTCAAGCGCCGTTTTCGTCTGGCGCCGGGGGCGCGCTGGCTGCCTTTTGACCAGATTGACTATATTATCGGTGGCCTGGTTTTTGCGAGTTTTTACGTCCAGCTGTCTGTCCAGATCGTTATTATGTCCATTATTGTAGGGTTTGCTGTGCACGTCATTGCCAACCATATCGGCTATTATTTGAAAATTAAGGATACCCGCTGGTAACAGGGAATTTGCGCCATTTTTCAAGCGCCCTTGCCAAGTTGATTAGCCTATTGTATACTGGGGATAGTTCAATTTATCCGCCCAGCGCGGATTTTAAAAACCACGTATAATCATGGATTTCGCAAACAACCGGCTCACCCGGTACCTCAAAGAGTCCAAAGACGAGCTGAGAAAAGTCGTTTGGCCAACCCGGCAGGAAACAGTTCGAAACACCCTGCTGGTGATTGGGATCAGCCTTGGCGTGGCGCTGTTTCTCGGGCTGATGGACTACATTCTCAATTTTGGACTGCAACGCATTATTCAGAAATAATTTTCGTTTTATCCTATGCCGAAACAAACTGGTGCCCAAGGCCGACGCTGGTATGTCCTTCATACCTATTCTGGGTATGAAGAAAACGTTTCCCGTAATTTGAAGCAACGGATTGAGTCGATGGACATGGAAGACAAGATCTACAACGTGCTCATACCGACGGAAAAAAAGATCAAGATTAAAAACGGGAAACGGAAGATCGTCACCGAAAAGATATTTCCCGGCTATGTGCTGGTCGAAATGATCGTGACGGATGATTCCTGGTACGTTGTCCGGAATACGCCGAACGTGACTGGTTTTGTCGGCTCAGGCACGACTCCGACGCCGATCTCTGATGAAGAAGTGAAATCACTCCAGAAGCGGATGGGCGTCGAAGAACCGAAATACAAGATTGACGTCAGTCTCAATACGCCCGTGCGGATCATCGATGGACCATTTAAGGACTTTGAGGGACGGGTCAGTGAAATTGATGAAGCCCGCGGGAAGGTTAAAATACTCGTTTCGATGTTCGGCCGCGAGACGCCGGTTGAGCTTGATTTCCTCCAGATCAAAAAAATCTAACGCGATACACTTCCTATGGCAAAAAAAATTAAGACCGTCATCAAACTTCAAATAACCGCTGGGAAAGCCACGCCCGCACCGCCGATCGGCCCGGCTCTTGGCCAGCACGGTTTGAATATCCAGGATTTTTGCTCGAAATTCAACGATCGAACCAAAAGCCTCGGCGGCGACGTCATTCCGGTAGAATTAACCGTCTACGAAGATCGAACATACGCCTTTATTTTAAAGACGCCACCAGCCTCGGTCCTGCTCAAGAAAGCCGCCAAGATCGAAAAAGGATCGGGCGACCCCTTGCGCACGAAGGTCGGCACGGTGACAAAAGCCCAGATCAAGGAAATCGCCGAACGGAAAATGGCTGATTTGAATGCCAAGGACCTGGGCGGAGCGATGCGGATTATTGAAGGCACGGCCCGGAATATGGGCATTACGGTTGAAGAAAAATAGCGTCAGTCGCATATCTAATATCTCATCATTGTGGGAGACCGGCCGCGTCTGGCTGGTCGCCTGAACCACGAAGGAGAAGAAACATGAACCGAAGTAAACGGTATCGCGCAGTCGGCGAGGGGATGGAGCCAAAAAAAACCTATGCCATCGCCGAGGCGATCGGACTTGTCAAAAAAGGCGCCACTGCCAAATTTGACGAGTCAATTGAGGTCCATCTGCATCTTGGCATTGATCCGAAAAAAGCCGATCAGCAAATACGGTCGACAACCGTGTTGCCCAATCCGACCGGCCGGACTCTTCGAATCGCCGTTTTCGCGAATGAAGCCGATCAGAAAAAAGCGCTCGCCGCCGGTGCGGCGTTGGCGGGTGGCGCTGAGCTTATCAAAGAGATAAAAACGACCGGAAAAACTGATTTTGATCTCGCCTTGGCGACGCCGGAAATGATGCGCCAACTTGGCCCGGTTGCAAAAATTCTCGGTACCAAGGGATTAATGCCAAATCCGAAGAACGAAACGGTCACAACCGATGTCGTAAAAACGTTGAAAGACCTTCAAGGCGGCAAGATCGCTTTCCGCTCTGACGATACCGGCAATATTCATCAGATTATCGGCAAGGCGTCATTTGAGCCAAGCGTACTCGAGGCGAATATTCGTGCCTTTGTTGAGGCGATTAAACGCGCCAAGCCCGATGCCTCAAAAGGCGTCTTTATCCGGAGCATAACCCTGACTTCGACCATGGGGCCAGGCCTTCGTATTAATCTGTAAATACTCTTTCCCATGACCAACAAAGAGAATTATCGTCCGGGCTGGGACGACTATTTCATGGCGATTGCCCGAGTGGTGGCGTCGCGCTCAACCTGCGATCGGCTCCGCGCCGGCGCCGTCTTGGTCAAGGATAATCGTATCATCTCGACCGGGTACAACGGATCGCCGCCGGGTTTGCCACATTGCGACGACGTCGGTCACATGATGGAAGAGGGGCACTGCGTCCGGACGATCCACGGCGAGCACAATGCAATACTTCAGGCGGCGGTTATTCCGGGCGCGAGCACGGACGGATCGACGCTCTATACCAAATACATTCCGTGCATCCATTGTTGCAAATACGTGGTGGCCGCCGGAGTGAAACGCGTTGTCTATGCCAAAATCTACCGAAATTCGAAAGCGCCGGACTATCTCCGCGAAGCGGGTTTGCAGGTTGACCTTTATACTGACAACAAAGATTGGAATTCCGAAGTGAGGCAGATGTTTGCCGATGAAATCGAGGAGAAAAAAGCGGCTGAGGGCGATGTTGTCATTAAGAATACCTAGCCATGATTATTGGACTCACTGGTTATTTTGGCGCGGGCAAGGGTGAAATCGGGGAATACTTGAAAACAAAGGGTTTCATCTATCATTCGTGTTCCGACTATTTGCGCGGTGAGCTGGAAAAGCTCGGCCAGCCGAAAACGATCGAAAATCTCATTACGCTTGGCAACAGCCTGCGCTCGCAATTCGGCGCTGGCATTATTCCGAAACGTTTATTGGAACAGATTGAAGCAAAGGGCGAGAAATTGGTTATTGTCGACAGCTTGCGTCATCCGGACGAAATTGCTGCATTGCGAGAAGGCGGCGATTTTGTCTTAGTGAGCGTTGATGCGCCGATTGAGCTGCGCTACCAACGGATTAAAGAACGCGGCCGGCCGGGTGATCAAATGACGTACGAAGAATTTTGTAAACAGGAAGAGTTTCAGATTACCGGCCAAGGGTCTCAGGCTCAATTGCTCGCCTCTCGGAAATTGGCGGACTATAACATCGTCAATGACGGCACGATTGATGAATTACACACAAAGATCGACGACGTACTGAAAGATGTCGGCTTAGGCGATCTTGTGAAGTAGTCACTATGCCTGACTCAAAAAACGTCGAAATACTGAAAAACGGGATACGGAAATACGCCCCGGTGGTGGCGGAATATTTTGACTGCAACGATACAATTACTGAGTTTTCACATACGCTCTACGCGTATACGGCCGACTCAGTCCATACGCAGCGCCAAGAGCTGTTGGCTCGGACGATCGCTGGGTATCTTGCACGCGTTTTTCAGCGCCAGGAACGCCTTACCCCGCCGCTGAGCCTCAATATTGTCGACCATCATTCCATCCTCAACCATCCGATACTGCTGGCCACGAATCTTGTCGCTAATGCCCACCGCCTGCTCACGGGCGATCGACAGCCAATCGTTGTTTTGACGAGCTCAGTCGTTCCACCGAATAATTTTTTCAATCGCAAGGGGTTTCAGCTTCACGGCAAGCGCGTCCCTCTTTTTTCGAATAAGGAAATGCATCAAGCCAGCTGTTTTATCGGCCGGCGCGATTTTAATTTTACCGAGAATTTGCGAAAGACTGACAGCTGGAACAATTTTACCGGCGAGGAACAGGATTTTTTGAAAGCCATAGAACAGGAGATAGGCGGGCTTGATTTTTCTCGGGTCCAAAGCTACAACGACCAAATAGGCGTTATCAACGCATTTTTGTGGAAAAAACTGTTCCACAAGTCGATCCGGGAGACGATACCCGACTTACTGTATGTTACCCAGGAAGATATTATGCGAACGATTCTGCCGTCGGTATTGGCCGAGGACAATATCCTGAGCCGCAGTCTTTTCAAGAGCGATTTTCGCACTCGTATTTTGGCCGCCTTTGAAGATCTGACCGGTTGTTGGAACGAAGCGAAGGGTAAGGGCACCCACTTCTTCTGGTATCGCGATGCGAAAAACGAGGCCAAGCCCATGTTTCTTCGGGGTACGATCCTGCGTTCAACTGACGGTCGGTTTGAGCTTGATTTAGGCAATTCGGCTGAGGTAATTAAAAGCCTTGCGGATGGCGCGATTATCCCGAATTTATTTGTCATTTTCGGCTATCTGACGTTTTGGCTGGGCGTGCGGCCGCTGGTTGGCCACGGCTCATGTAATTATTTAACCAAGATGAAGGAAGCGTGGCTATCCGTTTTAGCTGACGAACCCGATGAGAGTGCGCGTGTGCAATCTGTTGATACAAAGGGTTTGATCGGCGGCACGATTGCGACCTATGCCCGTGACGCGCAAAACGCGATCATAAATCAATATGCTTTTGACGTGATCTACGATGGCGGGCTGACGCGTGATTATCTCGAACATTTGTTAGCGATGAAATATAAAGATTTGCTTCAGCCCGCCCTTCTCGAAATCTACGAAAGCTATGTCCCGGCCGCTGAACGGAAAAACCTCGGCTTACGTCCGATGGACATGATGGGCGAGGAATTTAATTGGATCGGGACACATGGGAAATAAAAACATACAATGGACCCCCGTCTTTACCCGGGAGGGTTTTCCGTATTTCATTCTGAGCCTCGGTCTTGAGGGGTATGTCCGCGATATGAAGAAAGCGCTCGGCTGGGGCTATCGCGACCAGCTTTTTATTTCTGAAAAGGATATTGAAAAAAGTTATTTTTCGGAACGCGATTCGCGTTCGTTTCAAGCATTTCTCGATCGATCAAACGACACGACCGTCCGTCGGCTCAATGGCAAAATACGTAAGATTTTTGCGCGGAATGTCATTCAGATCAGCCGGATAAACAAGGCGTTAGGCAGACATCCTGAAACAAAAGCATTGGCCGTGTTGCTGGGGGATTTTTATCGCTCCTACCGAGAAATGTATTCGGTCTACCGGTTTCCCACGCTCGTCGATACGCATCGCCATACTTTTTCGCGCGCAACAATCGCTGATTGCGGCTCAACCAAGGATTATTGCGGCAAGGCATTAACCTGGATTGACGACGCCGTCATCCCGGCGTTTGCAGCGTCACTCGGTGTTGTGCTGGGGATAGAAAAAAAGCGAGTTATGTTTATGAATTACCATGAGCTGGCTGAATCGTTACACCGGAACAGACCGGTGGTTTCAGCGTCAGAACTTGAAAAACGCTACCGTCTGTATGCATTGCAAGCCATCGGTGGAAAAATACAATTGTTTATTGGCCAGCGCGCGAAACAAATACAGAAACACGTCGAGCGTGAAGTACCGGGCAGGGAAAGCAACAAAGCTGTAGCTCTCCATGGCCAAACCGCATACGGAGCGCGAAAGCCCGTCATTGGCATTGCCCGGGTGGTCCGAACACTTCGAGATCTGAAAAAGCTTCGCGGGCGATACGTGATCGTAACACCGATGACGACGGTTCGGTTTTCCCAGTATCTGCGCAACGCCAAAGCGATTATCACCGACGAGGGCGGGTTAACATGCCACGCGGCGATTGTCGCCAGAGAATTCAAAATTCCAACGATTGTTGGCACAAAGGTTGCGACCAAGGTGCTGAAGAATGGCGAACGGGTAGAGCTGGACACAAATAAAGGAATTGTGAGGAAAATATGACGGTGGATTTGTCACGGCAGCTGGAAAAGATGAACTTACGACCAGAGGCCGGTGTTTACCGAGCGCTTCCAGTAGTATCACTGAGCTGTATTGCCCAGGGATTTTGCACGAACACTCGTCAAATATCCGGGATGTCATATTTGTATCTTGGTGGTATCGGAAACAATCGAGGCTTCCACTCATTAGTAAATAGTGACTATATAGTTAGAAAGTTTTCGTCGAAATTAGCCCATCAACCGGGCTGGTTTAAAAAAACGCGCCGTAAAGCATATAAACAGTGCCATGATTTTACCGTGAGTCTTATAAAACACGAAGGCCTCGTGAAAACTGATCCAATCCGGTTTATTCGTTTTATTCTTACAGATTATCCGAAACTACTGGGCGGAATCGGGACTTATAATCTTTTCTGGCGGTATCTTGATCTTTCAAAGCCTGGTCAAAGCCCCTTTCCTCGGATTGATTTGTCTAGACTAGGTAAAGAACGCGACACCAGCGCGAAAATTTATCCACACTGCGAGCACTTAATTGCACAGGCACTACGAAAAGTTTTTAAACCATACGAGCTTAGTATTCTGCAAAGCCAGATGATGACACGTTCTGAAATGCTACAAACACTTTGGCAAAAACGACTGACCGTATCAAAGGATGAGCTTCGACGCCGTAGAAAAGGCTATGTTTATCTTTGGGCATCAAGCCGAGAAGTTGTTCAAACTGATAGCGCTGTTGTCAGTCGGGTTCGAAGGCAGCTTCAGGTTCAGAAACCGGCCAGCCGACTAATCCAGGGCACGCCAGTTTCACCGGGCAGGGTTGTCGGCGTTGTGGTGTGTAACCTAAATAGACAAAGCTGGCCAACTCGGCCAGTCTACGTCACAAATATGACTCGGCCGGATGACGTCAAGCATTTCAAACGAGTTAAGGCAGTGGTGACAGATGAGGGAGGCGGTATATTAAGCCACGCGGCGGTTATTACCCGTGAGTTCGGCATCCCAGGCATTGTCGGGACAAAGTTAGCCACAAAGATTTTCAAAGACGGCGACCGGGTGGAAGTGGATGCGACCAAGGGGATTGTGAGGAAGATATGAAGATTATTAGCAAGATCAAACCGAACATTAGGACAATTACGAAACGGCGTTGGTACAAACAGGGCGGCGCGATTTGGCTATTCTACGGTTTTACCCCGTATCTCTCGATGAATGAAACATTGGGGTATGACCGAAATATTTATTTTCAATGCGGCGATCGTAATATTGCGTATTTTGATCGGGAGAAGGAATATCGTTTGCTCGGGCAGGTAATACAACGGCAAAAACGGGATCGCGCAACGATTGATCGCCGGATTGCACGGTGGCGCGAACAGATGCAGCGGGTTTTAATCGAATATCAAAGACGCTTCCAAAAGCCGATATCATCATGGTCTGACGCAGAGCTGCGGAGTTTTTTAGCGTGGCATATGAAAAACGTTTTGGCGCACTGGATCACCGCTGTGTTAATCGAATGGTCTGATCCCGACGGGGAAAAAGCGCTTCAACAAGAAATTACGCTGGCAAAATGCAATTTATCCGTAAAAGAAATTCAAACACTGATTGCGCCGACAAAATTGAGTTTCGTCCAGGAGGAACTGGAATCACGACTGCAACTCGTGAAACGGTTGGCAACTGATCGCGACATTACCCAGGGGGTAAAACGACATCGTCAAAAATTCAGCTGGTACAAAAATAATTGGGCATATGTGCATATTTTAGATGATCGATATTTCTACCATGTAATACAAAAAGACGTAAAAAAATTGAAATCCTTGAAGACTGAACTGGTAAAGATAAACCGTACAATCAGGAAAAATCGTCGGCAGATACAGAAAATCTTGAAAGCGAAACACGTACCAAAGAAATTAGACAACGTCTTCTATCTTTTTCGGCAAATGAGCGATTGGCGCGACGAACGCAAAAAATATGCGACAAATATTACCAACGCGCATCTATTCCAAATACTCAAACGGTTAGCCAAAGAAAACCATATTACTCAGCAGCTAGCCGGCATGGTAACGCCAATCGATCTGACGGGCTGGCGCCTGACATCGACGCAAAAACAGATATTGAAAAAGAGGCTTGCTTTCAGTGCCTTCCTCTGTACCGGTGACCGGAAATGCGGCTGGCTGTACGGACGCGAAGCCAAGCAGCTGTACCATGTCATGACCCAGAGTGATAAGGGAAAGGCTATCCACGGCACGATCGCCAACGCAGGGTCAGTTATTGGCCGCGTAAATATCGTCGAAACGAAAGCGGATTTCAAAAAGTTTAAAACTGGCGATATCATTGTCGCCCATATGACCCGGCCGGAATACGTTCCGTTATTGAAGCGCGCCGCGGCCATTGTGACCGATGAAGGCGGATTGACCTGCCACGCGGCGATCATCTCGCGCGAATTGAACATTCCGTGCGTTATCGGGACGCAAACGGCAACACACGTTTTACGCGACGGTGATCGTGTGGAAGTGGATGCGACAAAAGGGGTAATACGAAAACTATGATGCGCCTGCGATACGAAAAACACCGTCGGTCATATACAGTCCTAGCCACAACCTTTGTCATGGATGAGTTATTGTCACAGCGGTTGTGTCGGTATTTTCATTATGTCCCGCATACGATGTATGGAACCGTTGAGAACGGCGTGTTTAATCACTGGTTGGCAGAAACAGATTATCGAGGCTACGCGCTGGGCTGGCTGAAAAATCATTCGTTGAATGATCTGAACAAACTTATCCAGGCGCGGGAAAGCGAGCGCACGTCTTTTCAGAATTTTGTCAGAGGAAGGCATGGGAACACGATTGCTGCCTTAAAAAAGTCAGAAGAATATATCCGTAAATTTACTGACATTATTTTTGTTGCCGCTTACGTGCCGCGCTTGAGAGAACAATGCAGTACGGCATTACTACAAATACTGATGCAGACAAGGAGAAAATACGAGCTGGTCCATAAAATTGGGATTAGCCATCACGCGACGTTGCTCGCGCGTTTTGAGAAAGAACGGGGGCTCGGAAAAGATACCTTGCGATACCTAACTGACGCAGAATATTATCGGCATTTGGCTACGGGTACATTGCCGACAAATATTCAGAAACGTCAAAAAAAATTATGTGTCACATATGGCCGAAATATGAGAACGGTGTTAACCGGTAGTACGGCCGAAAGAAAAATAAGAGCTTTATATCAAGAAATAAAACGAACTCTTGACGTGAATATTATTTCTGGCCAATGCGCCTTCGGTGGTAAAGCATCTGGACATGCGCGGATAATATTACATCCACGCGATCTGCGCTCGATAAAGAATGGGGAGATACTTATCTCGCCAATGACGGATCCGCGCTACCTTGGCGCCATTAAAAAATCAGCTGCGATCGTTACCGACGAAGGGGGAATAACCTGCCACGCCGCGATCGTATCCCGTGAGCTCCGTGTACCTTGCGTTATCGGTACGAAGGTAGCTACGCAAGTTTTGCAAAACGGCGATCGGATCAAAGTTGACGCAAATCGTGGTATTATTACAAAAGTATGAATATTGCTACGGCCGAAAAGAAATTGTTTTCCGGTACCACGCACTGGGTGATCCAGGGCGGGGTATTCGTGCCGTTTACGGCGATCGCTCCCGGACAAGCGATCACCTCCGTGCTTTACCGGCAATTCCCGAAATTAGGCGCTGAAAAAATCGCCGTCGTCTCCACGCAAAACGGACTGAAATCGTATTGGATCTACGACGAGCAGGAATTTGAAGATAAAGGGTATTGGTGTTTCCGTCACCCTGAATATGTTGGCCGCGTCTACCAGCGCTGGTTGGGGCATAAACAGACGTTTTACCGCGAAATCAGCCGGTTGGAGCGTCTTGATATTACGAAGCAGCCGCTGAATGAATTCCGGCGTTTTTATCAGGTCTACCTGCGGGAATACAGCCTCCCGCTGATTACTGAATATTATTCGCTCGGCGGAGATAAATTTGTTCGACAGTTAAAGCAGCGTTATTCCGGCTATTCACGGCTAGATTCTGATATCGTCATTTTTACCCGTACGCCGAAAAAATCATTTCTTCAACGAGCAGAATTGGCTCAGCTCAAACTGGCGCTGGAAATGAAGGGGAAGCGACTGCCGAGGAGAATTGATGAATTTCGAAAACAATGGCCGAAACAATACCCGGCGCTTGAGCATATTCAGCGAACGTTTTTCTGGATCTATTTTGATTATCGCAATACCGTTCCGTTGACCAGGGATTATTTTTATCAAAAGCTGAGAACATCAGTTGCCCGCCCGCCCAAATCCTTGCGTCAGCGCACACGAGAATTAGAGCATTATCGAGACGATACGATTACAATGCAGCTGAAGGCGAAAAGACACACGCGGCTAACGACGACCGAAATCAAGATCCTGCGTTCGATCGGATTTGCCGGACACTGGCAAGATGAGCGGAAACAGGCCAACCTGATCGCCAACTATTGGTGCCAGAAATTTATCAGTGTATTTGCCAAGCAGCTTGGTCATACCAGGACTGAAATCTGGCATCTCAGGCCGGCTGAACTTTTTGCCGCCTATCGGCGAAGACGCGTGGCCAGCGCGGAATTAAAGCGCCGGAAACGTGGTTGTCTCTACTATACGTTTACGAACGGCGCCGAGGGCATGGTCAGCGGACGGCAGTATGAACGAATCTGGAAACGGATTTCGGATATGAATGTGCCGGCCAACGCAACGGTTTTACGCGGTATCGGCGCATCGCCGGGTATACTACGCGGCATTATTCGCAAAATTGAAACGCCGTCAAAGCATGGCAAGAATCTGCGCCCGGGTGAGATATTGCTGACCTACATGACGCGGCCTGATTTTGTTCCCTACATGCACAAAGCCGGCGCGATCGTGACCGATGAGGGCGGGCTGACGTCGCATGCGGCGATCATTGCCCGGGAGCTGAAAATACCCTGTGTGGTCGGAACGCGCGTGGCCATGCGGGTGTTAAAAGACGGCGATCTGGTTGAAATTGACGCGGCGAACGGCCTGGTCAGGAAAATACGATAATGATGGCAAATACACGAATTGAAATTATAAATGCCGACATCACCACGCTTCATGTTGATGCGATCGTTAATGCAGCCAACTCAAGTTTGTTGGGAGGCGGGGGAGTGGATGGAGCGATCCACCGGGCAGCCGGGCCAGAGCTATTGAAGGAATGCGAAGAAATCGGCGGCTGCCCGACTGGCGAAGCAAGAATCACCAAAGGCTATAAACTGCCGGTGAAATTCATCATCCATACGGTCGGGCCGGTCTGGACTGGCGGGACGCGCAATGAAGCGGACCAATTAGCCTCGTGCTATCGTAATTCACTCACGCTTGCCGTGGAAAATGGAGTGAAGACGATCGCCTTTCCATCGATTAGCACTGGCGCGTATCGATTTCCAGTCGATATAGCGGCGCCGATTGCCCTGCGAGAGATTCGTCAATTCTTTCAAAAAAATACGAGCATAAAGAGAGTAATAATCGCTTGTTTTAGCGAAGAAGTGTTTGACCTCTACAAAAAGCTGGCAGCTGAATAACAAGGAAAAAGTTATTCACACCCTGCCTCTTTTTTATTTCTAAAAATCAGGTAAGATAGCACCGAAACCCTCAGAGAAGGGTTGTGTGTTATTTCGTTTCTCGGCCCACGACAGAGGAGGTGACGCTCATGCAGGTCACTCTTTCTTGTCTCAAGGCGGACGTTGGATCAATCGGCGGACACACGCGGCCATCATCGGAAATGGTGGCCACCGTCCAGAACGCAGTGCGGGAGGCGGTCAGCCGCAAGACAATTCTCGACGGGCTGACTATGTTCACCGGGGATGACATCAACTGCGTGTTGGCCCATCTGCAGGGGCCGCTGAGCCAGGTGGTGCACCTCGAACTGGTTCATCATGCGTTTCTGGGGGCAACGCGGAACGCCCAGGAGCGCGGTCTCTATGCGGCCGGCCAGGACCTCCTGGTCGACGCGCCCTCCGGCAATCTGCGCGGCGCCGGACCGGCCGTGGCCGAGCTGACGTTCGAACATGTCCCGACGGCAACTGATACCTGTCGTCCGGCCGAGTCGTTCGTCGTGTTCGCGGCCGACAAGTGCGGCCCGGGCGCGTACAACCTGCCGCTCTATCTGGCCTTCGCCGATCCGATGTACTCGAGCGGACTCATCCTCTCCGACCGGCAGAGCCAGGGCTACACGTTCCAGATCATCGACATGGACCAGGCCGATCACGATTCGCTCATCACGCTCCAGGCGCCCGAAGATCTGTATGCGATCGCCGCGCTGCTGCGTGACAATGAACGGTTCGCGATCGACGCGATCTACTCCCGCGCGTTTCCGAACCAGCAGGCCGTCGCCGTCTCGGCCCAGCGCCTGCACAACATTGCCGGTCGGTACACCGGCAAGGACGATCCGGTGGCGATCGTGCGCATCCAGGGGATCTTCCCAGCGCTGGAAGAGGTGGTCATGCCCTGGGTGATCGGCCATTATGTGGCCGGCGGCGCGCGCGGCAGCCACGTCATGCCGCTCATGCCGGTGTCCAAGAACACGGCCGTGACGGGACCGTACTGTCTGCCGGTTGTCTCGGCGGTGTCGTTCTCCCTCGCACCGGACGGAACGTTCAGCCGCAGCGCCGAAGACGTCTTCGGCAACCCGTCCTGGGACGAGGTCAGACGCCGCGCCCAGGAGAAGGCCCTCGGTCTACGCCAGCAGGGGTTCTTCGGCCCAGCCATGCTGCCGTACGGCGAGCTCGAGTACGGTGGTATCAAGAAGATCATGGAGCAGTTGCTCCCCCGATTTCAGCCGCGTTCCTAGGAACCGGCTCCAACGGGCAGACCTCTTTTGAGAGGTGACCTGCCCGTTTTTCTTTTGCCAAAACCAGTTTTTTCCGATAAACTATAGCTAGCTATGGCCAAGGTAAAAGTGAAGAAAATAAAACCAGCGGCGATTATACCAAAATACGCCCAGCCCGGTGATGCCGGACTGGACATTTGCAGCTGTGAGGATTATTCCTTGCGGCCCGGCGAACGCCATTCGTTTTTTACCGGCCTGGCCTTTGAATTTTCGGAAAAGTACGTTGGCCTGGTCTGGGATAAGGGCGGAATGGCGCATAAACACGGCATTCATTGCTTAGCCGGCGTGCTAGATTCAAGCTATCGCGGCGAATTAGTGATTGTGCTGTTAAACACCAGCCAGCAGGTTCACGAGATCAAAACCGGCGATAAAATCGCCCAATTACTCATCCAGCCGGTTGAACGTGCTGAAATAATCGAAACTAAAACATTAAGCGAAACCGCGCGGGGAGAGGGTCGATTTGGGAGCACCGGGCGGTAATACCAGTATGACGCTTTTCAAACCAGACGAAATTGAATTGCTCAAGAAATACGTAACCGACCCGACCGGCGACGTTTTTTGCGTGACCGGGATGCAAGGCATGGTGGGTGCGGCCTATGCGCGCTACAGCCGAGCCAAGGGCGGGTTTCGAGAAGTCTTGCTCAAGGAATTCATCAAGGAAGGCGTGGTCGATCCGGTCCACGCCGAGGAATTGATCCAGCGCGTCTTGATCGCGTTCGGCGACGATTCTGTTGGCGAGCTGGAAGGGGCGCATTTATCAACGGAAAACATCTCGGTCCTGGCGACCAAGGAGCTGGAAGAATGTCGGATCGGCGGGTCGCCAATTGAACAGTCGACGCGCTATGTGTTTTACGATCAGAAGGATGAGAACGACCAGTACCGGTATTACCGTCCGCCGGAAATCATTGCTTCGAAGCACGGCCCAGCCTTTGTCGAAACCATGGATTTTCTTTTTCAAACCTATTGCGACCTGATTGAGCCAATGAAAAAGTTCTATCAGAAATTGAAACCGTTAAAACAAGCCGAATACGACATCAAGGGGACAAAGGTCAAGCAGCGGTATGATGATCTCACAGAGCCGGCCGATCAGAAAGCGTTCAAAACCACCTACAACATGGATATCCGGACGCGCGCCTGCGACACCCTGCGGTACATTTTGCCCTTGGCCACGAAAACAAATGTCGGCTGGTTCGGTAACGGCCGATTTTACCAGAGTCTGATCAGCAGCCTCATCTCCAGCCCATTACCTGAGGCGCGGATGGTCGGCGAGGCGTGCAGCCGCGAACTAGCAAAAATTATTCCAGCGTACGTGCGCCGAGCTCGAGTCAACGATTACCAGGCTGCGAACGATACGGCGATGCGCAGCCTGGCTGATGAGCTTTTTACTACCGTTGAACCGATGACAGACGAAGACGTGTCAATGCTCGATTATGGCGAGAATTTCATCGCCCATAAGCTTCACGACGGCTATATCACCCTTGATAAGGTAAAAAACGCCCTCCAGCAGCGTTTTGATGCCGTTACCCTGGCAATGATGCTGTATGTGTATTGCCGGCTGCCATTGCGGCAAATACTGAAGATCGTGGAAAAGATGACCGATGATCAGAAAAACAGGGTTATTCAAGGATACGTCGGCGAACGGAAAACCAGGCGCGACCGGCCGTATCGAGCGCTTGAAGCCGGCTATCCCTACACCTTTGATTTGGTCACAGATTTCGGCGTCTATAAGGATCTGATGCGGCATCGGATGACTTCGCAATTGCGCCAGCAGTTTTCGCCCTTGTTGGGCTTTACGATGCCGCCGGACATTGTCACGGCGGGGTTTGAAAAAGAGATCCAGGCGTGCCACGAAAAGTCGGTCGCGCTTTACAATACATTACTCCCGGATTTTCCGACGCAAGCGCAATACGCCACGCTGCATGGATCGAGAGTGCGTTGGCTCTTGGCGTTCAATGAACGCGAAGCCTATCATCTGCTTGAATTGCGCACCGGACCGCAAGGCCATCCGGCGTACCGCCGCGTTTGTCAGGCACTGCACGATAAGATAAAAGAGCGTTCACCGTGGCGAGCCGAGCGAATGAAATTCGTTGATCACAATCAATACGATTGGGCGCGGGCTGATTCCGAGGCGAAACAGCGGGTGAAGGAACGGGAGCTGGAAAAAAAGATCGCGACCGATAAAAGAAAATAATAGCTTTGAAGATACATGGGAAGATGAGAAAACTCTTCCTTTTTAATTCTGTTTATCAATAAAAGGAGCCGTTTGGGGCGGCTCGGAAGTCAGGCAGCGGGGGGAGGAGGCACCTCGGGAGGCGCGGGTGCGGAAAGGGCAAGGAGCTTGTTCACGTCGACCCAGAGGAGGTGGCTTCTGACCGGTATCTGGCCAATGTGCGGACAGGACGCTATTCCATCAGGATCGCAGACATCGCAGATGTGCGTGCTTGCAACCACGGCCAGGTGCGGGTGCTCGCCGTTTACCTCGGCCCGTGCGATCGTGGGCAGTTGGCTGAACATCTCAGCCTGGGTCATGAAGTGATGCCCGGCCGCTGGTCCCTCGGCAGATCCGCTAGGGTCGGAAATGCCACGGCCGCGGCTGGTTTGGGGAGCGGCGTCAATTTCGCGCATGAACTGGTCTGAAGCAACGAATACATTATAGAGGACCGTTCTGCGAAACCGCTGTCTTTCCTCGTCGTCATGGTGGTGCATGTCTGACACTCCTTTATACCAGGGAACGCGGTTTGCGGCCTGGAAGTATTGCTATGGTAGCAAATAATACGGCCAAGTCAAATATATTAGTTGGGAGAGAAATAGCAGTCAGTACTGGCATAATGATTGACTTCAAACGCCTGATACGGTATATTGTTTGCGCAAAAACTGGATGGAGAATCTATCCAGGTGGGTTGGCACTGCCACTCAATAGGGAGGGGGTGTTCGAATGGCCGAGACCTGTAACGTGTATTTCGTCACGCACGGCGCTGTGGTGGGCCCGAGCGGCGATCCGGCATTGACCGAGACCGACCTCTTCGAGCTCAGGCGGCTGAAGGCGGTACTGCCATCGAGCCCGAGCCACGTTATCTGTGGCACCGGCCGCCGGTTCCGGGAAATCTCGCAGGCGCTCGGACTCATGGTTGGCCGCTGGACGCCGGTGGTCGGGGGCCCTGAGTATCTCGAAGGACGGACCGAACACGATATGGTCCGTCTGGCCAGCGGGCTTCGTGTGCCGATGACGTGCTTCACCGGGGTCGAAGACAATTTCGAAGCTGCCTCACGACTCCTGGTCAACGCGCCACCGAATGCGATCATCATCGGCGGTCGTCAGGCCGCTGAACAAGTCACCGGCTGTCCGCCAGGCCCAGTCGCCATCCGGTATACGGTCGGCGAGGAGAGTATCCAGGGCGTCGAGATCATCAACCCTGAGGCTGTTTCGGCCTGATCGACGCAACCGTTCTGTCTTTAATGCACGCGTGCCTCGCAGTCAGTCTGCGGGCACTTTTTTTGTATAAAAAAACAACCACCTACGGTTGTAAAATGTAGTAATTATTTATTGCAGTTGCAGCCGGTTTTGTGTCGGTAGAGGCGGACTTCTTGCGGTCGCGCCTCAATACCTGAAACACGCCACGTTTTTATTACCTCGAAATTTTTGAAGACCTCGCTTGATGAAGAATCAGACGCCTTTTGGATATCTGTTAAAACAGACGGCGCCCACACCTTTGGTCCTTGATCCCCAGTCTTGGTTACAATATAGTCTGCCTGGTCGAGGAATGTTTGGTAATCCTTTGAACGGATGAGCGAGCTGAGCCGGTAGTCGGCGTTCAGTCCGATGAGATTGCCATAATATTGGATTTCGGCGGCGGTCAAGAAGATGCTGTTCGGCACGACTACGATTTTTTGTTGTGTGTCACTGAGGCCGCGGATTTTAACATCATCAGCGATCGCTTGCGGAATTTCGCGGATATTTGTCTGATATTGCGTCGGGTACGTAAAGCCATAGCCGACTTCCTGGGTCGACGGATCAAATAAGCCATAGACCTTAAAAAAGCCTAGTTGTTTATTGACATCCCAGGGCAGCAGATTAATGTTCCAGGCTGAGGCCAGCCAGAAAAACATTGAAAAAATAACTCCATACGCAACAACCAATGCTTTTAGCCATTTATTCTTTACATACACCAACAAGCTGGCTGACACCAGTGCCAGGGCTGGATAGAGCGGCAGAAGGTAACGAGTTTCTTTTGACAAAAAGTAAAAGGTCATAATGGCGTACGGAACAATGATCCAGGAAAGCAGCAGCCATTGTTCTTTTTTCCAACGGCGGGCGATCAAAACGATAAGTCCCAGGCCGGCGAGTGCAGCCAGCGGCCAGGAGGTGCCGGTAATAATTTTATTCGGATAGTAGAAGATGTTACCCAGGCTATAAATATTTTCGAATGGGACAGAGAAAACGTTATATCGAGTGGCTTCCGAGGAGGCCAATATGCCCCGGCCATGCTTCAGATACCAGGGAACGGTCAGCGCGGCGATCAGAGCGAGAGCGATCAAAGCCGGTTTCCAGGCAATTTTTCGGCGACTTTTTTGATAGACTTTTTCCGTTATGAAAACGGCGATGACCGGACCGATTAGAAAAACAACAAATGTCCACTTTGTAAGCAAGCCCAAGCTGAACGATAGGCCAAAGAGCAAGGTCCATTTCCAATCAGTAAACCCGCGCGTTTTTACAAGACAATATATTGTGCTGGCGACAAAGGCCGTTAACTGAAAATCCAGGTCGTAAATTCTCGAAAAATGGGTCAACAACGGATAGGTAACCGCTAAAAACGTTGCAAATAGCGCCGCCGTATTATTATGAAATATTTTCCGACCTAAACCGTAGACGCTGAGCAGCAACAAGGGCAGGTACAGCAACAAGGAGAGTTGCGGTATTTTATCGTGGTAGCCGAAAAGCAAAAACGCGGTTCCGGTAACGAGGTATGACACCGGCGGATAGTTCGTATTGTAATTGAAAATCAGTCGTGGGTGGAATTCTTTGATGAAGTGGCCGACGTCGACAGCCCGGGCCGAGTGGGCGGCGATATCCCACAGCGGCGGACTTTGATCCCGCAAAATCCAGATGACATTCGTTACGATCGCCCCTAGGATAATGCCGCAAAGGACGATCAGAATGAGATGGTGTTTGAGTGTGGTCCGGGTGATCATGAGAGTTGTTTATTCAAATCGCGGCGCGCCAATGGTCAGCGCCAGGTTGCTCAGGTTGCGCCATTCCCAGGAAAAAGCGCGATGGCTAGGAAATTGATAGAAACGGGGGTATCGGCAGAGGTCGAGCGTGATCGCTCCTTGGTCGAGCATGGCCTGGGTGATCGGGACGGCGATGATGTCATCGCTCTGGATTTGCGTTGTCTCGCTAAACCCAAACCGAATATGCGGCTGGCCGGCAGGAAGCTTCCCGCTGACTGATTCAATCGGTATGACCAGTTGATGCAAACCATTCGTTTCAAAGGGGGTGTCGGCATTCTGCCAGGTTAGTCTATACCCAGTAAGAATAACAAAAGGGAAGGCGGTATCAGCCACGCCGGTTTTCAGTGGGTTAAGCAAAACCCCGCTGTTTTTTGGTTTGGCCAGAAAACGGCCCGGCACGTCTGCGGTCGCGAATGTCTCGTTTTTCCAGACATATGAAAAAACCGAGGTTGCCTGGCGAGAACCGGACGACAGCTGGCAGAGCAGCGAATCCGGGATAGGCACGATGCCGTACATTTGGATGACGGCATTTTTTGTTTCGGGAAAACGGAGGCCAAGCGCGAAATCAATGTTCGCCGGGGTGATGCGGACGCCGCCGCGAGTGCCGGGCAAATTGGCCAATAACAGGCCGGGCTGGGCTTGGCTGGCCAGCGCCGGTCGTACCTGCTGGTTAAAAGAGGTAAAGACCTTTTCCATTTCAGTGTGTGCGAGCACATAGCGCGTCTGGCCTTGCCACGAGCCGATGGACCAGACCAGGAGGATAATAAAAAAACCGATCATCGATATGATCCGCCAAAATCGTTGCCTCAACGATCCAAATACGATGCCCACGGTGATCGCGATTCCGGTCATTGGTACATAGAGAAACCTGACATTGCTATGGTCTGGGCCGACAAACGAGAAAAACCCCGATATTGGAAGCGCGAGGATGAGCGTACAAACGATTCCGAAAAACACTCGCCGTATAAACACGCGACTATCCCGGGCAAACATTCTGCCGAAAACGATAATGGCGGACACTAAGCCGGCGGCATAAAAGCCCAGAAAAATCTTCTTCGGTAGGCCGAGCCAGGCATACCCATTGTCCGAAAGTATTCTGATCGAGAGAGAGCGGACAAACGCCCAAATGTCGGCGAAAGCGGGATAGGTGAAATAAGAGTTACCGAATGAATTTGTATTGGCCAGTAAGAATCCCAAAATATGACGACGCAGCAGAAAAAATAATCCTACGCAAATACCGGCGCCGGCATACGGCAGGATAAATCTGGCCAGGGCGCGCCAGTTCTTCAGGCTCTGGCGAAAAGCAGTCCACGCCTGATAGAAAAAGAGATCGATAATAATGATCAACGGCAAGAAAACAATGCCGTTTTCTTTGCTGAATAACGCGCCGAGGCTTCCCAAGAGAAACAATAAAAGCCAGATCAGCGACGGTTTGGAGCGATAGCGTGAAAAGGCATAGAGGGTAAAAAGCAAACCAGCGAGCATCCAGAGGTCGGTTCGGCCGGCGATCCAGGTGACGCTTTCCGAGGCAAATGGATTGATGAGAAATAACAGTCCGGCGGCAATGGCGGTCGGCTTATGTCGCGTCAGTTTTTCCACTAGGAGGACGGTCAGGCCGACGGACAAGCCAAAGAGAAGGATGTTCGAGAGATGAAAACCGGTTGCTTGATAATGATACAGTTGATAATCCGACCAAAACGATAGATTAATAATCGGCCGAAAAAAAGAAGCGCCGCCGATCGAAGTCCGCGCCAATGACCAAACCGGGTGCGGTTGCGTTTCAGCAATCGCGACGTGTTCGAGAAAGTCATAGTCATCAGCCAAAAAGCCCACTCGAAGCGAGCGGGCATACCAGAGGAGCGACGCGATCAGTCCGGCGGCGAGAACGATCAGGGGAAAGACGGCAGGTTTTCGCATAGCGGTCGGTTTGTGAAGCTTGAATATGGTAGTTTAAAGACTCGCGGCCCAGCGGAGCAGGGCTTCTGTCTCATGAAAGCGCGTGGCCGAATCGGGTGCGCCCAGCACTATGGCGAGGTATTGGGTGTTATTTTTCGCCCGAATTTTTGTCATCAGGCAATACAACGACTCATTGAGAAAGCCGGTTTTCCCGCCGGTGACGTATAAATCGGTGTTTAACAGTTCGTTCGTTGATTTGATGCTATGAAACTTATTCGTGTTGATTGTTGTGAAGGTATAGACTTTCGTGGTCGTGCCCTGGAGCATAGTGAAGTCTTTGAGCGCAGCCCGGGACAGGATGGCGTATTCGGCGGCCGTCGACGTGTTACCGACGTCGAGGCCAGAGGGATCGGCAAAATGCGTTTTCGTCAAACCCAGCGCTTTTGCCTTGGCATTCATGCGAGCAACGAACTCAGCTCGCGATTTTCCTGTCGAACGGGCGAGCGCCAACGCGGCGTTGTTGGCTGAACCGACCAGCATGGAATAAAACAAATCGCGCGTGGTTAGGGTTTCACCCGGAACAACATACAATTTTCCGCCTTCAGCCGAATCACTGGACTCGATTGTAACAACTTTATTGAATGGCGTCCCCGTGTCGAGAAATACCAGTCCGGTCATCAATTTCGTCAAACTGGCAATCGAACGGACGTCATTCAGATTTTTATCCCACAAGACCTTTCCCGTGTCAGCATTAATGACAATACCAGCGGGCGAGGAAATATTTGGGGCGGCCGGTTTTTCGACATAGGGCTCAACCTTGACGCGTTCAATGGTGCCTTCCGAAAGCGGATATAATTTTTCAAAGGCATCGGATGAGAGATCGACGATACGGTCAAACCGGGTCGGACCATAGGAATACACCGTGACGGTGATTGAAGAATTGTTCTCCAGATTTGTCACCGATAATTTTGTGCCGTAGGGGAAATCGCGCGAGGCGGCGGCCATGGTTTTTGACCAGTGAAGCCAACTGGCCGCGCCAATAAACGTACTATCATCTTCGAGCACCACTATCCGGGAGTAGGGGAGGTGAGTAATGGCACGGATTTCACTCGCCTCAGGAACATCATATGACTGCATGCGGATCCAGGCCTGAGCGTTGTCATCCCAGTTGTACAGGGCCTTGGCCGCTTGCGGTTGATCGGTGGTGTAGTGCAAGGCTACCCATGACGGTTTTTTCACGATAATCGGATTCGATTCCAAGCCGCGCATATCGAAGGAGTAGAAATCGCTGATGGCGCGCTTGCCGCTTGGGAGCGGCGTATTTCGGATGGTGTCGTCCTTGAGCACGACCCTGACTGGCTGGTCAACCTGATTCGGCGTGATGGCAAAACGTAAGGCGTTTTCATGGACGACCGTATACCCCTTGGTGATCGTGGCGCGATCAATTCTGATCCGCGTCGCATCAACGGGAGTTTCCGCCTGCGCCTGCTGGCCAACACAAAAGAGGCCGGTGACGATCACTGCCCCAAAAACGAAAATTTTTCTCTTCATCATTGAGAAAAACAATTAATTTTGAACTCTTTTTAGTATACTATAATCTCCATATCTGTCAATAAAATCGTCTGAGCTGGAAATCGATTGACAGCGCAGCCCTGAGGTGATTCAATCGAGTCAGGAGGGGTAGCTAGAACCGTCGACAACCTTTGTTCCCGCAACTGGAGAGGAGGTGAGAACATGCCGACAGGCAGAGGTTACAGGCCAAAGGTCAGGGTGCACGTCGGCCCCATGTACGCTGAGAAGACCAGCAGTCTCTACAACCTTGCCCGACGATTGCTGCGTGCCAGGGGATACGGCCTTGATGTTGCCTTCGTGTGGGTGAAGCCGTCACGGGACAACCGTGAAGATGATCCGACAGAAATCATGGATCATGACGGCCGAAAACTCGAGGGCGTACGCGCAGTCGTGATCAAGTCCGATGAGCCCGAGAGCATGCTTGGAAATCCTGAAGTCATGGCCGCACATGTCGTGTTCATCGACGAGATCCAGTTCTTCGGACCCAACCTCGGCAATGTCGTCTTACGACTGTACATGGCTGGCAAGGAGATCCATCTGGCTGGTCTCGACACTGACCATCTCGGTCGGCCATTTCCCTCGACGGCCAGCGTTGTTCTGTTGCCGTTCGCCAAGGTATTCAAGCACTCTGCCTTGTGCGGATTCTGCGGTGAGGAAGCACCGTATTCGCTCCGTCTCATCAATGGACGGCCAGCGCCGGCTGATTCACCGACGTTCATGGTTGAGCATCGCGAGGCAGAGTACGTGCCGGCCTGTTTGGGCGATTTCGTGGCCAAGCATGAAGAGGTCGGCAACCATGTGTTCTAGGAGACGGCTTTCACTCGGAGGGTGTGAAAGTCTTTTATTTCTAGAATACTTTATTAAATATAGCGAAATTACTGTGTCGATTTGGGGCTTTTTTCTTCGCAAATGCTAGGAGAAATATTGGAAGAGAGCACTCTTTTTTTATTTTCAATAAAGTGATACAATATTGCCATGAAGCGACACGGGTATCTCATAACATTTTATGGGATAAATAATCTCGGGAAGACCACCCAAGCCAAACGTTTGGTTGACTTTCTGACGCGGAACAACTGGCCGGCCGAATACGTGAAATACCCGGTCTACCGTCAGAAGCCATCGGGTGAGTATATCAATTTTATCTTGCGGCGGACGAGCGAGCAGCCGATTTGCGAAGAGGAGTTTCAGATGTGGTATACAGTCAATAGATTTCAATACGAGCAGACCTTGAAGAAGAAGCTACAATCCGGAAAGATCGTGGTCGCTGAAGACTATACGGGAACCGGGCTCGCCTGGGGCGCGACTAAGGGTGCCAATCTTGATTGGCTGGTCGAGATCAACGCCCCGCTGATCAAGGAGGACCTTTCGATTCTCTTTGACGGCGAGCGTTTTCCCGACGGCAAGGAAAAAAATCATCTCCACGAGACGGATGACATCCTCATGGCGCGTTGCCGCAAGTGGCATCAGAAGTTAGGTGAAATGTACGGCTGGAAAATTGTGAATGCCAATCAAACCGTAAGTAAAGTCCACGAAGACGTGCTCGAAATTGTTTCGCAATTTCTGCGTGGCAAAGACATATGGCAAAAAAAATAGCGCTAAAGCTTGAGACGATTATCGGTCTGGAAATCCACGTTCAGCTTAAAACGAAAAGCAAGATGTTTTGCCGTTGCGATAATACCGGTGAGGATCAACCGCCAAACACGACCATTTGCTCGATCTGTACCGGTCAGCCAGGAACATTGCCGGTGGTCAACGATGCGGCTGTGCGCTGGGGCATCAAGGCCGCCTTGGCATTGAATTGCCAGGTGGCGAAACAGACAAAGTTTGACCGAAAAAATTATTTCTACCCGGATCTGCCAAAGGGATATCAGATCTCGCAATACGACGTACCGTTGGCCAGCAATGGCGTCTATCCGATGAAAATTGACGGGCAAGAAGCGACGATTGGCATTGAACGGGTCCACCTCGAAGAAGACTCCGCCAAGCTGGTTCACCCGCCGGGCTTGAAATACAGTCTGGTGGATTTTAACCGTTCCGGAACACCCTTGCTGGAAATCGTCACGCGGCCGGATTTTCGAACGCCAGCGGCGGCGCGCGTTTTCCTTCAGGAATTGCGCCTGCTCATGCGCTATCTTGACATCTCCGAAGCTGATATGGAAAAGGGTCATTTGCGCTGCGACGCGAACATCTCGCTCCGGCCGAACGGTGATCTGAAATTTTATCCCAAGACTGAAATTAAGAATATAAATTCGTTCAAAGCTGTCGAAAAAGCCTTGCTCTATGAGCAAAAGCGGCAGACGGAACTTTGGCAAAACAATCAGGCGCCCGACCGTCAAACAACGCGGGGCTGGAACGATAAAGACAGCGTGACAGTTGAGCAGCGCGGCAAGGAAGGAGAATCGGATTACCGGTATTTCCCAGAACCGGACATTCCGCCGCTTGAGTTATCAAAAGACATTGAGGTCATCCGGGCGGAAATGCCTGAATTGCCCGCTCAACGGTACACCCGATACAAAGAGCATTTCAAACTCAGCGATGCCGACACCGAATTCGTCATTTCAAATAAGGAAATGGCTGATTATCTGGAAGCGGTCGTGTCGGAACTAAAAGCCTGGTTCGTGGCTGAGAAACCGAAGGAACGCGGCCGCGAATTCCTGGAAAACCGACAGGAAATTATCCGGCTGGCTGCCGGCTGGTTGATCAATAAACTTTCGAAGCTCGTCATTGACGCGAAGGGATCTTTTGGCGCTATAAAAATAACGGCTGAAAATTTTGCTGAATTTATTAAACTTATTTACAGCGGCGAAATCGGTTCGCGCGGCGCTCAGGAGGTGTTAAAGGTAATGTTTGAGACCGGTCGCGATCCCTCGGAAATTGTCGTTGAGAAGGATCTCAAACAGCTGGGTACGCTTCAGGATCTTGAGCTGGCGATCGACAAAGTCATCACGGAAAATCCAAAACCCGTTGAACAATATAAAAAAGGGAAGATCGAAACACTTCAATTCTTAATTGGTTTAGTCATGAAGGAAACGCGCGGTCGAGCGAATCCGGCAATCGTCAATGAAATGTTAGTCCATAAATTACGATAAGATGAGCGAACGAGGCGATGGTTTAGAAAAATTTAAACTCGGTCAATTTTCGGAAAGCTCCAGCGATCCAACCCCGATTGATAAAGCGAAGCTCGGTCGTGCCAACCGGCGGCTGCAGGAAAAGAGACTGGCTGAAGAAGGGCTCCGGCGAAAGACGGACAGAAGCTATGAAATACCACTCGATGAAGAAACAGATGATGGCGCGAAGGGCGAAAAACCGGAAATCAGAAAGGCAGCCTAGCAATTATGTGGATAACTGCAGTTTGACAGTCTGGTGTCGCAGATGGTACGTTGTCTTCGATATGGTGAATAAACGACCATACAACTCGCCAGGAGAAGTTAGAACGGTGTGAAAAAGCCCCCGATACGGGGGTATTTTTTTGACCGTTGACTGACGAGCCCGATCTTTGGCATATGAAACACAGTAAGCACGGAAGGGGGAAGACACGGATGAAACACCTGATCAGCGCGGCAGATTTTTCGCGCGAATGGCTCGAGCAGATTCTTAGTGAAGCCGAAACGTGCGACGTCACGGCGCTCCCCGGAAAACCTCTGGCTCAGCGAGACGGACGAAAGGTGGTGCTGTTCTTCGCTGAACCGAGTACGAGAACATGCGACTCGTATGACGAAGCGGCCCAGCTGCTCAGGCTTAGGCGTAAAACGATCAGTGGCAAAGAGGGTACCTCGCTGACAAAGGGTGAGGCGCTGTCGGCGTTCGGGCGGATGGAATCGGGCTATAACGCCGGCGTGCTCGTCATGAGAATGCCGGTTGAGGGTTCGGCCCGCTGGTTGGCCGAGATGTATCGTCGGTATGGGTTGCGTACAGCCGTGCATAACGCCGGCGACGGCATCAACCAGCATCCCAGCCAGGCGCTGCTCGATCTGCTGACCATCAAGCGGAAGCTCGGCCGGCTGTCGGATTTCAGCATCGGTTTTCTCGGCGACCTGAAAAACAGCCGAACAATCCACTCGCTCATCCAGGCGCTCTGGTTGTTCCCGGACATCAGGATTGTTCTCGTTTCTTCGCCTGAGGTCGCGCTTCAGCCCTGGTATCTTAACGGCCATCCTGGGGTCGTCGTGTCTGACTCGATCGAGGCGTTGCGTGGCTGCGACATCGTCTACGTGACGCGCGTACAGCGGGAACGTTTCGGCAGCCAGATCGATTACGACCGCGTCCGCGGACGCTATGTCGTAAATGCATCGGTACTTGAGATGCTTGGACCCGAGGTGCTGATTATGCACCCACAGCCAGTCGCTGATGGCGAAGTCCATCCGGAGATCTGGATGCATCCGCAGGTAATCATGGACGAGGAAGCGCGGCTGGGGGTACCAGCGCGCATGGCGGCGTTACTTCACTCGCTGAATAACCTGGATGAGGTCACCGACATCAGCGTGCCGGCCCCGTTGATCAATGGGGTGGTCCGCGGTTCCATCGCCGACGCAATTCAAAGGAAAGCGGAACGCGAACGGTATTTCCTGAGGATTTCTGACGGTACGGTCATTGATCATTTGCCGTTCGGCGTCGGATCGATGGTCCGCTCGGTCCTCAAGTCCATCTGCCAGAAACAGGACGGGGTCGTGGTTCTGACCGAGGGGATCGAATCTCACCGGGTGGCCGGCGGGCGGAAAGACACGTTGGTACTGGCGCACCGTTACCTCGAGCCTGAACAAATGGCTGCCGTTTGGGTCCTCGCACCGGATGCGACTTTCAACGTCTTCCGTGAGGGCCAGTTCCACAAGCAGCACGTCCAGCATGCTGAGATGATCACGGTCGGACGCTGCCCCAACTCTAACTGCATCACCAGGCTCGATCCGCAGGCGGCTCGTTTTCCCCGGTTCCGGGTATTCAGGGACGCGCCAGTCGTCCAGTGCCACTACTGCGAGCAGGCCTTCAACACAAACGAGGTGTTCGCCTAACACCCCGCAGCTCTTTCCTGGGAGGTATCCAAAACCCTCCCTTTTTAATTTGCTAAAAATGTCCGCACCGCTTTTTCAGCCTGGGTATAATGAGAAAACCAATGTATCTGCCTATTTCGACGAAACCAGGTCAGCTGGCGTTTCGCATAATGCCTCGTGTCACGCTTGATCAAACGGATCGCTTCCGCCCTGGATATTTCACCGCGGAGGTATTGGCCGATTTGTTTATAGCCAATGCCGCTCATGGCCGGCAATTCCCATGAATATTTTTTTGATAAACGCCGCACCTCGGCGATTAAACCCCGGCGGATCATCAGGTCAACGCGCTGATCGATGCGGTGGTACAGGGTTTGCCGGTCCATCGAAACGCCGATCAATAAACAGTCCCACGGCTTGCCCTGGCGCTGACGCAGTGTAATCGGTTCTTGGCCGGTAGCCATGGCGATTTCGAGGGTTCTGATCAAGCGGTGCCGATTATGCTGATCGATGGTGGCAGCGGTTTTCGGCGCGAGTCGTCGAAGCGTCGTGAACAGCTGGCTGAGCGATAAACGGATTAAACGCCGACGGAGCGCCGGCTCGGGTTTTTTGGTAGGGAATGAAAAACCGCTCACGAGGGCATCAATATACAAGCCCGTCCCGCCGACAACAATCGGCAGGCGCCGGTTTTTCCAACAGTGGCGCAAGGCCCGTGTTGCCTCGCGCTGAAACTGTCCAACGGAATACGCTTTCGTTGGTTGGAGGGTCTGGATAAAGTAATGAGGAATGCGTCGTTGGGTTTGCTTTGTCGGTGCGTTAGTGCCGATCGACAATTCTTTATAGATCTGGCGCGAGTCAGCCGAGAGAATTGCGCCGCGGTATTTTTTTGCCAGACGTTCGCCCCAGGCCGATTTTCCCGACGCGGTTGGGCCGACAATCGCGAGTAATTTGTTGGTATCATTAGTCATGAAGTGTGCCCTCAAGATGCCAGGCGGTGGCTTTGGTTATGAGAACGTTCCGAAATGTGCCGGTGAGGTCGTGGGCTGATTTCACGCGAATATTTTTTCCGCCAAATGTCTTCCCGTATGCATAACCGTTTTTGTAACGATCAAAGAGAACGTCGGTTGCGGTGTTTACCAATCGTTTGTTCTGTTGAGCCGCCACCTGCCGCAACACATCGTTGAGTTTCCGTTCGCGTTTTTTCTTTTCTAGGCGCGGGACATCGTCGCGAAACTCAGCGGATTTTGTGCCAGGACGGGGCGAATATTGGGCAAGATACGCCAAGTCGTAATTAAATTCTCGAACCGCCAGGCAGGTTTTTTGAAAATCATCAGCGGTCTCACCGGGGAAACCAACGATAATGTCAGTTGTTAAGACCACGGCCGGGATGAGTGAACGAATCTTCTGGACGCGGTCACGATATTGCTCAACCGAATACAAACGATTCATCCGGCGCAAAACGCGGTCGCTCCCGGACTGAATGGGCAAATGGAGATAGGGCGTAACCTTATTTTCCTGAGCGATGACAGAAATGAGATCATCGGTAAGATCATAGGGATGACTCGTAATGAAACGCAACCAAAATTGCCCAGGCAGTTGAGCAATTGTTTGGAGCAAGCTGGGAAAATTCATCGGTTGCGAAACCGAACGCTTCGCAATTTCAAGTTGACCGTCGCGGCCGCGTTGATATTTATGGACAGTCCGGCCGGGAAGATTCAGCGCAATGCCTTCAAAATCGTTCCCGTACGAATTTACATTTTGTCCCAGAAGCGTTATTTCTTTATATCCCGCCCGGATCAATTCGGTAGTTTCATGAATGATCTCTTTCGGGTCGCGCGATGTTTCACGGCCGCGCGTGTAGGGGACGGCGCAATAACTGCAGAATTTATTACAGCCGATTGAGATCGGGACAAACGCTTGGAAAAAAGAAGTGTGTTTTGGCGGAATAAAAAAGTAATCCGTCGGAACATTATTTTCATGGTGAGCATGGCTACGGCCAGCTAAGGTTAGGGAAAAAGCATCTAATTCAGTGATTGGAAAAAGGTAATCAAAAACACTGGTGAGTTTTTTCTGATCGTGACCCAAGACACAACCCGTCAACACGGTGATAAGTGGCCTTTTCTTCTTCCATTCACGCCAGCGACGGGCGCGGCCATAGATTCGGTCAACTGGCGATTGGCGAACGGCACAGGCAACAACGGCGATCAGGTCGGCTTCGCTTTCGTTTGTCGTTACGGTATAGCCGGATCGTTCCAGTACGGTCCGGAGGCGTTCGGCGTCGGACAAATTCATCTGGCAGCCAAAGACTTGAAGAAAATATTTCATAGGCATGAAATCATATAAGAAGAACCCCTTTGCTCGATAGCCAAACAAAGGGGGGCATCTCTTAGGCAACGTTGCCCAGCTGCTGTTGGCTCGAATTAGTCTGTGGCCGTGCTGACGTCTGATCGGAAGATTCCTCCGCCTCATGTAACCCCTCCGTGGCTGGCTTTTCGACCCAGGTCCGTTTGGTCTCATCAAATAGTGAAATGATGTAGCGCGCCGATTCTTGGAGAATGATCTCGGCCGTTCGTTCAGCTTGTGCGACATGTTCAGCCGGGTACCCGTTTTGGCTCAGCTCCTCAGGCTGGCTAAACGCTGGGTGAGAAAGTCTCGCAGCGATCCGTCCCTGAGCGTCGGCGTCAATCCGGGCATACAGCCATCCGAGATCGACGTTTGCGGCCCTGAGCAGTTTGGACAGATCGGTTCGGTAGGAAACGCGGCTTTTTGCTGGCGACACTGGTGTTCACCTCCTTTGCCTGCGAGGTGGGCGTGTTGCGAGATGCGTGCCCCTATGGTAGCAGGGCGCGGTACTTTGTCAATGATTTATGATGTCCAGGGCAGTCGTTCGGATATTTCCTTCAGGAGCTGTGAGGTAAACTGTTTTTTTGGCTGAAGCTGGATTGCTTCATCACCGCGCCGGCGGATATGGAGCTTGGATGATTTTGCTTCCTTATCGCCGATCACGAGCAAATAGGGCACCTTCGTTTTCAGCGCCTTGCGTATTTTGTTTCCCACTGTTTCGTTCAACATGTCGACATTTGTCCGTATCCCCAGGGCGGTGAATTCACGCGCCAGCTTCTGACAGGCAGCCTCGTGGCGCGTCCCGACGGGTATGAGCTGGACCTGAACAGGAGACAGCCAGACAGGGAAGGCGCCAGCGTAGTGCTCGATCATGATGGACAAAAATCGTTCCAGTGATCCAGCCACGGCAATATGGAGAATGGCCGGCCGAGTTTTGTTGCCTTGGTCGTCCGCATATTCCAGGTGAAACCGTTCCGGTTCGACGAAATCAAGCTGGATTGTCGAGAGTTGCCACGACCGGCCGAGCGAATCCTTCTGGATGAAATCGATCTTCGGCGCGTAAAACGACGCTTCGCCTTCACCAATAACATATTTTTCGCCTAACCGGTCGAGTAGCTTTACCAGCTCCTTTTCGGCTTTTGCCCAGGTGGCATCGTCACCCAAATAACTGGCCTTTTTCTTGGGATCGCGTATCGACAACCGGATCATGTGTTCAAAGCCGAAGACACCGCTGAATTTCTTGATGATCTGATAGGCGTGCTCCATCTCATCCTGGAGCTGATCTGGTCGGCAGAAGATATGGTTGTCATCGATCGAGATCGAACGGACCCGGGATAGGCCGAGCAATTCACCGGCTTTTTCATCGCGATATTGCTTCGTGACCTCGGAATACCGCACCGGTAAATCCCGCCAGCTGCGCGGCCGGGAAGCATAAATTTGCATGTGGTGCGGGCAGTTCATTGGTTTGAGCACGAAATCTTCGCCGTGGCCCTTGACTGTGAAGATGGAGTCCTTGTATTTGTCCCAGTGGCCGGAGGTCTTGTACAGGTCAATTTTCCCGAGGTGGGGGATATCGACAAATTCATAGCCGTAGGCGGTTTCCAGTTCATTCAATAAACCGGTTATTGCTCGGAACATGATTACACCGCGAGGCGTGTACATGGGCAGGCCGGAGCCGACGAGCGGTGAGATGGTAAACAAATCCAATTCTTGGCCGATCTTGCGGTGATCACGTTTGAGCGCCTCGGCCTGCTGGGTTAGATACGCATCGAGCTCCGCTTTCGTCGCAAATGCCACACCGTAAATCCGCTGAAGCTGCTGTTTTTTCTCATCGCCGCGCCAATACGCGCCGGCAACAGCAATAAGCTTAAAAGAGTCCGGGTTGATCTCCTTTGTCGCGGCAACGTGAGGGCCGCTGCACAAATCGATAAAATCGCCCGAGCGATAAAATGAAAGCTCAGCCTTGTTATTGACGAGTTCATCGATAAGCTCAAGTTTGTACGGCTGACGCGACATCGTTTTCTTGGCTGTGTCCGGTGTTTCATTCGACTGGACAAACGCCAGGTTCTGCTTGATCAGCGCTTTCATCTTTTTTTCAAGGGCCGGCAACGCCTCAACATTTATTTTCTCGGCCAGGTCAAAATCATAATAAAAGCCGTTCTCGATCGTCGGACCGATGGCTAATTTCGCCTGAGGAAATTTTTCGAGTACGGCCATAGCTAAAAGATGAGACAGGGAATGGCGGATCTTTTCGAGTTGGCTTGATTTCATCGGTGTATTAATAAAAATTAAAAAATCCCAAACGTTATACTGATTGGGACCCATAAGAGGGCGGTTCCACCCAAATTGCCGGTCAGACGACCGACCGCTCGATGAATTGTCTTGGCTTAGGCCAGTAAAGGCTAGGAAGTCCTAACTAGGTTGGTAGCCTAGTCAATCGCCCGGTATTGGTATAGTAGAAAAAGCGCCCGAAACTGTCAAGAATCCTCATTGCAATTTAACATCGATATGATCGGCAAGCGAGGGCGTACGAAACAGCCAAAACGGCGAAAAATGGACTTCCACGGATTCAATCTCGGAATACTGGGCAAAGTACCGTTCGACCTCCTCGCGATCCATATTTATCAGTTTTTTCCGATCAAACATGTCGTGCGAGAGATTTACGATTGTCGAGCCGGAGACGGTTACACGTAAATTCGCGCTCTGATTTGCCAGATCGTATTGGTCAACCTCGGAACGATAGGGCGTATCTGTCGAGAGGATGAAAGTCGCGTTTGATGATACTTTGTTTTGGGCCTGTTTCAGGGCCTGAGCGTTGGCGTTTTGCTCATCATAACTCACCCCGATCACATGGATTTTTGTCGTGATCGTATATGTTGTGGTCGCTGTTTCCGGCTCGACCGACGATATTTCACTGATGAGTTCTTTCTTTGAAGCGCGGATTGTGTAATCAGCGTTTCGTTTTTTCAGTTCCGACTCCATAACATCAAGGGCCTGGGCGTAGCACTCATCGAATGTATCACGTTTTGCCTTGTCGATTTCGTCGCGCGTCGCCACAGTCGTATTGCGCGTGCCGCCGGTCATCGGTTCGGCATTCTCGGCATACACTTTGTCCTGCTGGCCGGGCCAGAGCGCGGGCAACGTGAAACGGGTCGGACCGAGTTCGCCTGTTTTTCCAGGCTGATCGGCCGTGACAGTCACTTCGACTTGGCCGTTCGCCGGCACATCAACGCGCGTATCGGTCCGAAAAAGTATATTCTCAGGTGAGAGCAAGCGCGTGCCGGCAACCAACGGCTGGGTTTTGCTCTGTTTGTTGTAGATAACGACGCTGCCGGTGGCCTTGGCCGGCACCGTGTCTTTCTGAGTTTGGGCCTGGAATTCTTTCTGGACCTCTTGGGTTGTTTCAAGCACGACCCCCGCTAACACCGTTTGATCGCGTAACGATTCCGGCTCAGTTTTTTGAACGATTGAAAAAGTAATCGTGGTAGAATACGGATCGGGTTTGGCCACGACTGAAATGGTGGTTTTTGAAAATGAGAAATAGGCGATACTGGCAACCAGCAGGATGGCGACGATAAAGAATATGACCACGATGGTCCGATACGATCGCTGGATTTTCGTTCGGTGAATAGTCTCGCGTTTAGGCATGATGGTATTTAACGAAGAGTAACGCTGTTATTGCCCAGCAAGGAGGCGATTTCATTTGTCAGCGGCTCAGTCAGTTGCGCTTGAACGCGTGTTTTGACGATGCGCTGTCCGGTTTTGCCGGGCAGAATGAGATAGACGTCGGTGGCGCCGGGGTATTTCGATAGGGCGGCCTTCAACTGGCCATAGGTGGCCGGCTGAACATTGGCGGGAACGGTGATGTAAATATTTTTTTGTTTTGGAGCGTCATATTGTCCCGAGGCGGAGAAGGCCGTTAACTGCTGGACGACCTCGACGGCGTTATCAAGCGTTATTGTCCGGCCTTCATCAGCGATTATTTTTCGCTCGTCGTCTTTGTCGGACGGCCGACCGGTCAGCACCACGATGTTGTCTTCCTGCCAGATTTCTGGATTATTTTGAAGGATGCTCGGAAAAACCAGGACTTCAGCCATCCCGCTCGTATCTTCCAGGCGGACAAACAGCATCGTGTCGTGGTTTCGGGTCAAGACGCGCTGGATATTCGTAATTATACCTCCAAACTTCACTTTTTGGCGACCCCGGATCTCCTTTAAATCTCGTATCAAGGTAATGTGACCCTGTATCTTCTCGTAATAATCGGCAAACGGGTGTTCAGTAATATAGAGGCCGAGCAATGATTTTTCCCAGGCGAGGCGTTGTTCTTTCGGGGCTGGCTCAATCGGGCGGAGTTTTAATTTCGGTGAATCGTGGATCGGGGCAAAGCGAAAGAAACTCGTTTGTCCATTGACGCTTTCCTTTTCGGCGGATTTGGCGTAGGTAAGCAGAACCTCAACATTTTGCAGGAGGAGGTTGCGTTCGCCGTAGCGGTCAACCGCGCCGCACTTTATGAGGCTTTCCAGCGATTTCTTATTTAAATCCTTGGTGTGCACCCGGCTGAGGAAATCTTCCAGCGTGGCGTACGGACCCTTGGCCTTGCGCTCTTTAATAATCGTTTCAACAATGTTCGTACCGAGATTCTTGATTGCGCGCAGGCCAAACCGTATGGTTGGCTTATGTTCGGGCGACTGGTTCGTCACGACCGTGAACGTGTCAAAGCTTTCATTTATATCTGGCGGGAGCACTTGGATGCCGAGACGTTCGCACTCGGCAACCTCAACCGAAATGCGGTCAATATTTTCCTGATCAGAAGTTAATAATGCGGCCATAAATTCTTCCGTGTAATTCGCTTTGAAGTAGGCAGTTTGATAGGCAATCAGGGCATAACACGCGCCGTGCGAGCGGTTGAACCCATATCGGGCAAAGGGCTCGATAAATTGAAATATACGCTCGGCCGTTTCTCTGGAAATTTTATTCTTAACGCAGCCGGTAATGAATTTTTCGCGCTGCTCGTTGAGGAGTTTGGCGATTTTTTTACCGACCGCTTTCCGCAAAACATCAGCCTCGGCCAAGGTAAAGCCGGCCAGCGACTGGGCGATCTGCATGATTTGTTCCTGATACACGGCCACGCCATGTGTTTTTTCGAGGATCGGCTGAAGTTTTGGATGGAGGTAGTGGGTTTTTTTCAAACCGTGCTTGCCGGCGATGAAATCGGGGATCAGCTCCATTGGGCCCGGCCGGTAGAGCGAAACCATGGCGATGATGTCTTCGAGCTCGGTCGGCTGGAGTTGCCGCAAATACCGCTTCATGCCCGAACTTTCCAATTGAAAGACGCCGGTCGTCTCGGCTTGCTGCAACAAACGAAACGTTTTTTTGTCAGTGAGCGGAATCGTATCAAGATTGATGTCTTGGCCGCGCGTTTTTTCGATGATTCGGATTGCCTGTTGTAAAATGGTGAGGTTCTTTAACCCGAGGAAATCCATCTTCAATAGGCCGAGATCTTCAATCGGGTGAAGCGAATACTGCGAGATGATGGTCCGGTCGTCTTGGCTGGCGTACTGGATCGGCAGGTAATGATCAAGCGCGTCTTTCGTGATGACGACGCCGCAGGCGTGCGTTGAGGCGTGGCGGGCCACGCCCTCTAGCTTTTTCGCGTTATCCAGGAGGTTTTTTCCCTCCTCATCGTTCGCATATATTTCCCTCAATTCGGAAACGTTGGCGATCGCGTCCGTCAGGGATGAAAACATGGGGATAAGCTTGGCCACGCGGTCGCAGTAGGTATAGCTTAGGCCCATGACCCGGCCGACATCCCGGATGGCCGCCCGGGCCGCCATCGTTCCGAAGGTAATGATTTGCGCGACGTGGTCGGCGCCGTATTTTTGCTCGACGTAGCGGATGACTTCATCGCGGCGATCATCGGCAAAATCGACGTCGATATCGGGCATCGAGATGCGTTCCGGATTGAGAAACCGCTCAAAGAGGAGTTCGTAGGTGAGGGGGTCAAGATTCGTGATGTTCGTCAGGTAGGAAATGATCGAACCGGCAGCCGAACCGCGGCCCGGACCGACAACGATAGAATTATTCTTCGCCCAGTTGATAAAATCCTGGACGATCAAGAAATATGAGGCAAAACCGGTTTTCTCAATGACCGACAGCTCAAAATCCATGCGCTCGACAATCGCGCGCTCATGCTCGTCTTTCGGCTTTGAGGGATCGCTCAGACCGTAGCGCGTGTTTAATCCCTCAAGGCAAAGATCGCGCAGAAACTGATCAGCGGTGTGGCCTGATGGAACGGGGAAATGTGGCAACGTGATTTTCCCAAGTTCCAATTCAAAATTGCATTGGGCGGCGACTTTGACGGTATTTTCGAGTACTTCAGGGTGGTCGTGAAAATATTCCCTGACGCGCTCGGTCGGCAAAAATGAATAATCGTTCGGTAAGTAGGTCAAACGCTCTTGATCCGACTTTTTCGCCTTTGTCTGAATGCAGAGGAGGATGTCCTGCGCTTCCGCGTCTTCGGGATCGAGATAATGCACATCGTTCGTGGCGACGACCGGCACGCCGTACTTTTCGCTAAATTGAAAGATACGGTCATTGACTTCCGGCTGATGGGTAAGACCGGGATGATGCTGGACTTCGAGGTAAAAACTATCTGGGCCGAAGAGGTTTTTATATCGCTGGATCATTTCCTCGGCCTTGGAGAGATTATTCGCGACAATATGACAGGCGAGCTCGCCCTGAAGACAGGCGGTCAGCGCGATCAATCCATCGTGATATTTTTCCAGCAATTCAAAATCAATGCGCGGTTTACGATAAAAGCCTTCCAAGTGGGCGAGGCTGGTGAGCTTAATCAAATTCTGATAGCCGGTTTGATTCTTGGCCAGTAAGATCAGGTGATAGGGACGTTCATCGATTTTCGCGCGCTTGTCAAAGCGACTTGATCGGGCGACGTAGGCTTCGATGCCGATGATCGGCTTGATGCCGGCTTTGAGCGCCTTTTGATAGAATTCGACCGCCCCATACATAACACCGTGGTCAGTGATGGCCACGGCTGTCATACCCTCCTTTTTTACCTTCTCGATCAGCTCGTCAATCTTTGGCAGGCCGTCGAGCAGGCTATAATGACTGTGGACGTGGAGATGGACAAAATCCATTAGCGTATTATGGCGTATAGGTTTTTTTCGACTTGGCCGATTTCTTTTCTTTGCGTTCTTTTACAAAATCCATGAGCGAGACGATGCTTTTCACGAGGAGGGCGAGATAATTCGACGAGTGCGTAAGTTTTTCCTTGACTGACTCGAGTAATGCGTCAAATGACTCAATTCGTTGTCGGATTTCCGTGACTGTTTTATTGGCCTGTTTCAACATTGAAATAATATAATACAAGAGGTAACAGAGAAAAAACGTAAAAACGGCGACGCAGGCGGCAATAATTAAATTGAGAACGTCTTTCGAGGTGTCGAACATACAAAAACCCCCTGTGGCCGAGAACGGCCAATAGTGATAAAAAAATTGCATCAGTAGTATAGCATAAAACCGGAGTTTGTTGAAAAAGAAAAAACTTGCTACACTATAAACATAGCGAAAGGTCAATATGCCACAGCCGGAAACCCAAGATATTACCGATAAACAACTTAAATTCAGCTATTGGTATTTGGCGTCAAAAAAATTCATCCGCCGAGGATTGATTATTTTGTTGCTGATTGCAAATGCCGTTATTTACTTTAAAGTGTTCTACCCGATTATCAGCTACCTGGCCTATTTGCCGGAGGCAAGAACATGGCCGGAACAGATGATCGATCAGTCGGTAAATTGGTCAAAAGCCCGTGCGTTGATTGCGCCCAAAAACATCGTTGTTAACAAGTCAGAGGTTGTTCCGGCCGGTTCGGGTATCTATGACGTGATTACCTGGGTGAAAAACCCGAACGAACAATGGTACGCGCGGTCGATCGAATATTCGGTGGTTTTCGCCGGACAGAAGTCGAGTTCGGCGACGACCTATCTCTTGCCTGGTGAAGAGCGGGTGATTGTCACCAGAAACTTCCATACCACCGACCCCGATGCGGGTGAAACGGAGAAAAGCACAATCCAATTTGAAAACGCCGATTGGCAGATGCTTGATAATCCAGAGAATTATCTATTGCCTGAGTTTCGGACTGATAATGTATTGCTAGAGGATTTAAGTGATCAATATACGAAGCACCGGGTGACTGGGAAGCTCACGAATTTAAGTTTGTTCGGTTTTCGCTCGCTGGAGCTTGTCGTGGTACTTTCGCAAGGCGACAAACCGATCGCGGTCAGTACCACGACACTCCAGGATTTGGCACTGCACGAAACGCGGCCGATCGACATCCGTTTCACCCAAGACCTCACCGCCGCCACAACAATTGACCTTTTTGTGATAACTGATAATCTCAATAAGAGTAATATTATTCCGGTCTAACATTGACATAACGTTTCCAGCATGTTTTTCCGCTATTTTGCGTATCTAAAAAGGACGGATTGGCTGATTTTCAGCCTTATTTTGTTATTGCTGAGTTTGAGCCTACTTTCGATTTATAGCACGACAATGAACCAGGATGTCTCGGTCCGGACGATTTTTACGAAGCAGCTCGTTTTTGTCATTGTCGGTATTGTGTGCATGTTCGGCGTTAGCATGATTGATTTCCGACACTTGCGCGCCTACAGTCCGATTCTCTATTTGATCGGCTTGACCATGCTCGGTGTCGTGCTCGTCTTTGGAAAAACGATTCATGGTACGACCGGCTGGTTATTTATCGGCTCGTACGGGATACAGCCGGTCGAATTTGTAAAAATTATCCTGATCATCGTCCTGGCCCAATATGTTTCCCAACACGGCCAGGATTTTTACCGGCCACGGCGACTGATCGTCAGCGGCTTATTAACCCTCGTGTATGTTGGACTGGTGCTGGCGGAGCCGGACCTGGGCTCGGCAATCATCTACTTCATTATCTGGCTCGGCTTTCTCTTGCTGTTAAATGTCCGGCGTTCGTACATCGTCGCCGTGTTGCTGCTGGTCGTTGTTGTCGCCAGTCTGGGCTGGGCGTTTGTCTTGAAAGATTATCAGAAGGACCGGATCGTGACGTTTTTAAACCCGTCACACGATCCGTTGTCAACCGGCTATAACCTTCGGCAATCGATTGTGGCCATTGGTTCAGGACAAATATTCGGCCGGGGACTTGGTTTTGGAACGCAGAGCCAATTAAAATTCCTGCCCGAGCAGCAAACCGACTTTATTTTTGCAGTCATTGGTGAAGAACTGGGTTTGATCGGGACAGCCTTTACCTTGGCCATATTTGCGCTTCTCTTTTTTCGCTTTATGCGCGTGGTCAGAAAATCGCGAGACGACTTTTCGCTTTTTCTGACAATTGGCATCATGTTCATGATTTTTTCGCAAATGCTCATAAATATCGGCATGAATCTTGGCTTAGCGCCCGTTATCGGACTCCCATTGCCGTTTGTCAGCGCTGGCGGAAGCTCATTACTGACAAATTGCATCGCCGTCGGGATCGTTCAAGCGATCATTACGCACCGCTCAACCTCCTGAAAACCGATCAAAGTTGACTAAATCTCAAAATTTGATATAATGAAGCTGGTTAATAGTTGGAAATATCTATGAAAAGCGCCTCGGGACTACCGTTAATGTATCCCAACGAAAGTATTCGCGTTGTTTCGTATTGTCCATTATGCAATACGCAATATAATCCATTATCAGCCCGTATTTTAGAGGAAAAGGACGGCGCTCACTTAATCCATATCCAGTGCCGGAAGTGCGGCTCGTCGATCGTCGCGTTGATTATGGCTGGGGCAATGGGTGTCAGCTCAATCGGTTTATTGACCGACTTATCGAGCGACGACGCTATTCGCCTGAAAAACAATCAGCCGGTATCGAGCGACGACGTCTTAACCGTTTATTCAGCGCTTCTCTCTGAGCAAAGCATTATTTCATATCTAAAATCTACTGTCTAAACACATGTCTGAACTTGTTCTACAGGCGCAAACCCGGAAGGTCCTTGGCAAAAAAGTGCATACCTTGCGGAAGGAGGGGAAAATACCCGCTATCCTGTACGGGTCGAAAATCAAAACGCAACCGTTACAACTTGATTATCGAACATTTGAAACAGTGTATAAGCAGGCCGGCGAGTCGAGTTTGGTCGATTTGACGACTGAAAGCGGCAAGCCGGTAAAAGTGCTGATCCACGCGGTGCAGCGCAATCCCTTAACCGAGCGCTTTGAACACGTTGATCTATATCAGGTTGATCTCAAGAAAAAGATAACGGCTGATATTGAATTAAGCTTTATCAATGAATCGCCGGCCGTAAAAGAGCTGGGCGGTGTGCTCGTGAAAAGCTTGGATCGCGTAAAAGTCGAATGTCTGCCCGAGGATCTCGTCCATGAGATCCAAGTTGATTTGACGCCGCTGAAGACGTTCGAGGATATTATTTATGTGAAAGATCTCGCCATACCGGCGAATATCGCGGTTGTCGAAAAGTCCGACGAAACAGTCGTGCTTGTCAAGCCGCCGCGCAGTGAAGATGAATTAAAGGAGCTTGACCAGGTGGTTGAGGAAAAGGTTGAGGAAGTTGAAAAAGTAGAGAAGAAAGAAAAAGAAGCTGAGGAAGGCGAGACAGAGGGCGAGGCTCCAGCCAAAGACCAAAAAACCGATTCAAAAGAAACTTCAAAATAATACTATGGCGACAAACAACGAGACAAAATCACCGAAAACTTCTTTGGTAGAAAAACTAAGAAAAAATAAAAAAATTGTTATTCCAGTTGGAGTTTTAATTTTAGTGGTTATTGTGGCGATTATTGGTCTTGTCGTCTTCGGTGGCGAAAAGACGGTCACCAATCAGAATGAAAACGTAAGTAATCGGAATACCAGCAATACGAATACCGTCCAGCTGCCGCGAATGGTCGATGGTAAAATGGTGCCCGCGGGCTGGGAGAATAAATTTCCAGTCGCGGTCATGATAGAAAACATGGTCACGTCTCGTCCCCAGTCAGGCCTTGATCGGGCCAATCTGGTGTATGAAGCGCTGGCCGAAGGCGGCATTACCCGGTTTTTGGCCGTTTTTGCCTCTGGCGAGGAAATAGAAAAGATCGGCCCGGTCCGATCAGCCCGAACCTACTATCTTGATTGGGCGAAAGAGTTGAGCGCCGCCTACGTTCACGTCGGCGGAAGCCCGGAAGCGCTTCAGTTGATTCCGCGCTACGACATCCTCGATTTAAACCAGTTTTATAACAGCCCAAATTTCTGGCGAGCCAAAGAACGCGCCGCCCCGCATAACCTCTATACGTCATCTGAACTATTAGCGCGCGCAGTCGTCACAAAGAAATGGGGTCCAACAGGGTCATTTGAATCGTGGGAATATAAAAACAAGGAACATCCATCTGAAACAACCAAAACATTGACGCTGAATTTCTCGAGCTATAGCTATCAGGTTGAATATAAATACGATCCGGAAACGAATGATTATGTCCGGTATCAAGCGGGCGCTGAGCATGTCATGGAAAACGGCAAGAGTATCCGCACGAAAAACGTGGTCGTCCAATTCGCCAAGACACGGCTGGCTGATGCCGAAAATCGTTTGGCGATCGAGACGATCGGTGAAGGTGACGCCAAAATGTATTTTGACGGAAATGAAATCGTCGGTACCTGGAAAAAGCCGACCCGGGAATCGCGGACTCGCTATTACGATTCAGCCGGAAAAGAAATCGAATTTAATCGGGGTACGACCTGGGTGGAAGTACTCCCGACCGATCGGAGCGTAACCTACCAATAAAAATATGCCAGACAAAACAAAAATCAAAACAATCTTTTTTCGAGTAAGCGAATATCTGAAGCAACGGCGCTGGCTGGCGATCGTTGCTTTTGTGGTCATCGGGGGCATATTCCTTTGGGGAATACTCTTTGGTTTTTCCGTGAAGAGTTGGAAGCCGTTTGCTTGGGCAATGCCGGAAAAGGAAGAAACTTCGACCGCTCAACAAAACGTCAGTCCCACTGATGCGCCGGCGGCGCCGAGCTCGACTGTGGAGCCGACGTCAAATCTTGTGCCGCGGCGGATCGACGGAGTGCTCGTCTCACCAGAAGACGCGAATCCATACCCGGTTGCCATCATGATCGACAATATCCCGCCAGCCTGGCCGCAAAGCGGCTTAGAAGGAGCGTCGGTGTTGTATGAAACACTGGTTGAGGGCGGCGCGACCCGTATTATGGCTGTTTTTGCCGGTGGCCGGTCAGATAAAATCGGACCAGTGCGCTCGGCGCGGCCATGCTACCTCGAATGGGTTTCCGAATATGACGCCATGTATGGACACGTCGGCGGTAGCCCAGAAGCGCTCGCTGCCATTTCCGGTCTAGGAATTAAGGATTTCAGCCAGTTTCGCAATGGGCAATATTACTGGCGGTCAACTGACCGGTACGCGCCCCATAATGTCTATACGAGTTTCGAATTGATCGATCGAGCCCGACGGGATTTGAAATATGATAGCCAGCCCGCGACGTACCAGTCCTGGAAATTCAAAGACGAGCAGCCGCTGGCGCAACGACCGCAGAAGACCGAAACAATCGAAATTCATTTTTCGAGCGGACAGACCTGGACGTCACGGTATGTGTACAATGTTGAGAAAAATGTCTACGCAAAATTCCAAGCTGCTACCCAGCCGCACCTCGATGCTGAAACCGGCAACCAGCTGATGGCGAAAAACGTGGTCGTGGTCGTGGTTCCAAAGATTTCGTCATATGGTGAAAAAGGCCGGGTGACGATGGATATTGCTGGTCAGGGCCGCGCCTTCGTCTTTCGCGACGGGGTGGAAATAGTCGGGACGTGGCAGAAAAAAGACCGACTCAGTCGGACCCTTTTCTATGATGCACAGGGCAATGAAATCGAGCTCAATCGCGGTACGACCTGGGTTTCAGTGGTTCCCGAAGATCGCGAAATACTATACACCGAGTCCTCCCTCTAGCGCTGAGAAGGTTTTGGCTGAATAACAGCAAAACGAGTTTTTCCAGTATAGTCAGTTAGAAAAGTAATCAGGTCGGACGGAAGCAGTCCATGAACCGCCGAAAACAGCGGTTTCTTTTGGGCTGGATCGATCTCAAGGACGACAAGGCTCGGTTGTCTTTTTCTCTCGGCTAGCTGACGGAGAAAGGTTTGGATTATATCGAAGCCTCGTTTCCCGCCGTCGAGCGCGTGTTTTGGCTCAAAACGTATTTCGGGAGTGGGGGAGCGTCGTATTTGGTCTCGGGTCAAATACGGCAAATTCGCCACCACAATATCAACGCGCGATTGTCGAACTGGAGCGAGCAACGAGCCCAGACAAAACCGTATCCGGCCTGAAACTCCGTGACACCGTGCGTTTTTAGCGGCCAGGCGCAGGGCTGAACTTGAAATGTCGGTGGCGAAAAATTTCGCTTTTTTTAGATACTGCGCCAAGGTTACAACCAGATTGCCGGAACCAGTGCCGATGTCTACAATATTGATCCCGGTTCGAAGAGATAAAGGGTTGTTTATTACGTAATCAATCAATCGTTCTGTTTCCGGTCGCGGAATTAACACCTTCGGTGAAACAAAAAAACGAAGCCGGTAGAATTCTTTTTCGCCGGTCAAATATGCAATCGGCCAGCCCAGGGCACGTTTCTTGAGCAAGCGATCATACCGTGCCTTTTGTGGCGTCGAGACGACCCGTTCAGGATGGCTCAAAAGGTATTCAATCGGACGTCGCAGGACATGCGCTAAAAGGACCTCAGCATCAAGCTGAGCTGATTGAGATGAGGCGCGGCATCGCACCAGCGCGTGATGGAGCGACTGAGCGATGGTCATTTTTTCGGTTCTCGCAAACTGCGTATGATTTCCTCGAGATCGCCATCAAGGATCGCTTGTAAGCCGTACCAGTTTTTTTGGATCCGATGATCGGTCAGCCGATCTTGCGGAAAATTATAGGTACGGATCTTTTCAGAACGATCGCCGCTGCCGATTTGAATTTTACGATCGTTGGCGCGCTCACGATGCTTTCGCTCCTCTTCACGCGCCAATAAACGTGAGCGCAAAACCTGCATGGCCCGCTCACGATTTTGTAATTGCGACCGTTCGTCCTGGCATTGAACGACGATGCCAGTCGGTTTATGGAGTATCCGGATCGCCGAATAGGTCGTATTTACGCTTTGGCCGCCGTGTCCGCCCGCGGTTGACGCTTGGATTTCTATGTCATCCGGCTTTATCTCAATGTCGGTCGTTTCTGCTTCCGGTAAAATCGCGACGGTGGCGGCCGAGGTATGAATCCGGCCTGATTTTTCTGTTTCCGGAATACGCTGAACGCGATGAACGCCGCTCTCGTATTTCAGCTGGCTAAAAACATTGGTACCAATTATCTCCATGATAATTTCCTTGAAACCACCGAGGCCAGTTCGATTTGACGATATGATGTGCGATTTCCAACCGCGCTTTTCGGCGAAGCGGCTGTACATTCGATACAGTTCGGCGGCAAACAGAGACGCCTCATCGCCGCCAGTGCCGGCCCGTATCTCGACGATAATATTTTTCTGGTCGCGCGGATCAGGCGGATGAAGCTCGTTTTCGATGGTTGTTTCCAATTGAGTCCGTTCTTTTTCGAGTTCGCGCAATTCTTGATTCGCCAATTCGTGCAAATCCGACTCTTCCGATTTTGACAGGGTCACGCGAACATTCTGAATTTGTGTGCGGACGGTTTCAAGGCGTTCCAGCTGTTCGGCGAGCTGCGTCATGCGGGCGTATTCTTGTGAAGTTTTGCGTAACGCATCGGGATTATGAATAACCTCCGGACTTTGAAGTTCGTGTTCAAGGGAGGAAAGACGCGCTCGGATGTCGTTGAGTTCGTTCATAGGCCTGTACAAAATCCCACCGGTGATAACAGTGGGATGTCGTAGAAATATCTTATTTCGATTTCTTCGGTTTGAATTGGGTTTTCTTCTCAACGAGACGCTTGAAGCGATCAACCCGTCGGGCCGTGTCGACGAGCTTCTGTTTGCCGGTATAGAAGGGATGACATGACGAACAAACCTCAACGGTTATTTCGGGGACAGTTGAACCAGTTTCAAACTGATTCCCACACGCGCAGGTGACCTTCGCTTTTGGATAGTAGGTTGGATGAAGATTCTTTTTCATTTCGCTCGGAAACAATAAATATTAGACGAAAGTAGTATACCAGGTCGCGCCATTTTTGGCAAGACTTGCCGGCTCATCGGATTTCTGATATGATACCCGTTGTCTAAAAAACTTATATCCCACATATCTCATTTTCATGGCTAACCATGAAAATGTCGCGGTTCTTGCCAGCCTCATTGAGTCCTGGTTTAACGCGATAAAACAATGAGATAGAGGCTAAAAAAGAACGAATTATGGCAGAAATCACACTCCTCGAGCTCTTACAGAGCGGGGTGCACTTCGGACATCAGCGGTCGCGATGGCACCCAAAAATGAAGCCCTTCATCTTTACGGAACGAAGCGGCATTCACATTATTGACCTCGAGAAAACCCGAGAGAGACTCCTCGAGGCCCTTCAGTTTTTACGAGAAACCGCACAAAAAGGTGGGGTTGTTGTTTTTATCGGGACAAAGAAACAGGCACAGGGGATTATCACGAGGTACGCGAAAGAGTCTGGCATGCCGTTTATCGTGAATCGTTGGATCGGCGGACTGCTCACAAATTTCAGTATTGTTAAGCGCCTGATCGATAAACTGACCAGCCTGAAGAAACAGCAGGCGAGCGGGGAACTGGAAAAGTACACGAAAAAGGAAAAAGCGACCTTTTTAAAACGAATCGATCGGCTGGAGAATCTGGTCGGCGGCTTGACTGAGCTGAAGAAAGTCCCCGATGCGTTATTCGTTGTAGACATAAAAATAGAAAAGACGGTCATCCGGGAAGCGGAACGAAAAAATATCCCGGTTGTGGCCATGATCGACACCAACAACGATCCTTCAAAGGTGACCTATCCAATTCCGGCTAATGATGACGCCACTAAATCCATTGAACTGATCACCAAGCTGGTTAGCGAGAGTATCCAACAGGGGAAAAAAGATCGAGTGGCGCAAACGCCGGCGGCGGATATAAAAGATCAAAAGAAGGAATAATTTAGAACAATTATCATATGGCAATAACCACCCAACAAATCCAAGAAATACGTGAAAAAACCGGCGTCGGTATCATGGAAGCCAAACGCGCCCTGCAAGAGTCTGATGGTGATATGAAAGAGGCTCTGGCCTATTTGCGCAAGCGCGGTGAAAAAATTACCGAGTCGAAATCGAGCCGTTCGACCGCCCATGGCGTGATCGAAACCTATGTTCACAGCAATAAAAAGGTCGCCTCGGTTGTCGTGCTGCTTTGCGAGACGGACTTTGTTGCGCGAACCGAACAGTTCCAAGCACTGGCGCATGATTTGGCAATGCAAGTTGCTGCGACGAAGCCGGACTATATGAATATTGAGAACGTTCCGGCCGATGTGATTGCGCAAAAAAAGAAAGAATTTGAAGAGGATGTCGACCCGAGGAAGCCGGCGAACATCCGCGAGAAAATCGTTCTGGGAAAGATGGAAAAGTATTACTCAGAATATTGCTTGCTGAAACAGCCGTTCATAAAAGATGACGCCGTGATTATTGAGGAATTGCTCAAGAACGCCATTGCCTCGCTGGGCGAAAATATTCGCCTCAAAACAATTGGACATTTCTCGATTTAACGATGAAATATATTGCTCTTCAAATTCAGCCGTGGGACCAGTTACATTATGCGAGCGAACCGAATCTCGAGATTGCGCCGGGTGAACGCGTCTTAGTTCAAATGGAAAGCGGCATTGATCTGGCGCAGGTCGTCGGACGCGTTGAATTGAACGCCGAGGATACTCGGATGATGCCGAAGACGATTTTGAGAAAGGCGACGTCAGATGATTTGACGCGACTGGAACAACAAAACGAGCGCCGCCACGAGATATTGAAGTACTGCCAGGAAATGATCCAAAAGTTTACGCTCGACATGAAGCTTGTTGATTGCCACGTTGCTTATGACGGTGGTCGCATAATCTTTGGCTTTATCGCTGAGGAGCGGATCGACTTTCGAGAGCTGGTCAAGGAGCTGACCAGACATTTCCAGAAAACCATCCGGCTCCAGCAGATGGGCATACGAGATGAA